>PVMK01188018.1_pt1 | contig 15414 bp, 15 predicted proteins | sample 1853481 | NCBI WGS metagenome assembly PVMK01 (sample SAMN08533507, study PRJNA380276) | Marine sediment metagenome, whole genome shotgun sequencing project.
GCACTCAGCATGTCAGTGCTCCTCCCGCTCGGCCATCTTGTGCTCATGGGCCTCTCGAATCAGACGGCGTGTGAGCGCCCAGATCCCGAGTACGGCACCCACTGCGACCAGGGGATGTCCCACGAACGTGAACCAGGTCGATGGAGGACCCGTCGTGTCGAAGACGACCCGCAGCAGCAGGAGCTGGGAAACGAGGATCAACAGCGCGGCAAAGCGTGCCATCAGCGCGCCTCCGCGAAGGCCGCTGCGCCGTGGCGGGCCTCTTCGGGATGGGCGGTTTCGTGGCACTCACCCGTGCAACCCATGTCGCGCGCGAGGAGGGCCTCCTGGATGTCGAGTTCCCGATGGTCCTCGATGGCGCGGAATGGCTTGGCCTCGGCGTGGCAATCGAGACACGAATCGATATCGAAAGGCCGTCGCAGTCTAAGCGGATAATCTTCGCTTCCCAGTGCCGTTTGCAGCATGTGCCGCATTCCCGCCAGCTTCGCCGTCATGTCGCCCGACAATCCGTAACCGCTGTGACAGCTGTAGCAGGCGGTCTGGTGTGAGATGGCACCGCGCTGGTAGTGGAAGCCCGCCAGCGTCGAATGGTCGTTGTGCATCGTCTCGAACATAGGCGACATCGCTTCATGACAGGAGCCGCAGTAGTTCACGCGCTTCGACTCGTCCATCAAATGGATGTCACCCAGCAGGTACGCGACCAGCGGAAGCAGAATCATAAACGACGAACTCAGGGCCGCGGGAAGCTGTCCGCGAATGAGCACGTAGAGGCTGGCCGCGATCGCCGGCAGGCTGACGATCAGGATCAGAATCCAGAAATGATCCGGCTGGTAGGGGTGAACGAAGAGAGGACCCAGATCCTCCAAGTTCTCTCCTCCCTTTCTCTACTTAGACTACGGCCGGGAAACGAAACGGATCACAGGGCCTCGACAAAGGTGCCGATCGCCTCGAGCTCCTCGTCGCTCAGATTCTCGGCGGGCCTACTGTGCCTCCTACCCCCCGCCTTCACGGCCTCCACAACGGTGGCGGCCTCCTGGCCCGCGACCGGCGGTATCTCCAACTTGGCGCCCATGGTCGTGTCCGACTTGCCTTCGGCGCCGTGGCACCTGCGGCAGCTCTTTGCATAGAGGGCGGCCCCATCCGCGGCGAGCACCTGAGCGGGCGCGAGGAGGAATAATGCAATTAACAGGACGCCTAGGGTTCTCAATCTGGTCACCTCTTGTCGGTTCGGACGGTCATTGATATGGGGCAATTTGGGGCAATATGGGGCGTTTTGGGGAATTGTGAGTGGGCGATCGGCGGATGTCAAGCGATCCGGGAGTAGACACTGTGTGAACACGTAGGAAAAAGACACTGGGGCAGAGATGGGAGGGATTCGAACCCTCGAGGGGCTTCCACCCCTGGCGGTTTTCAAGACCGCTGCCTTCAACCGCTCGGCCACCTCTCCGTGCAACGCAGTCCGCTCGCTGGGAGGCTATCCGGGGTGACTCGTCTCCGGCAAGTATCCAGCGGGGCGCCACGCCGCGAAGAACTCGCAATCGCGCTCATCCGGTCATACCCGCACGGCGCGTCATCCTCGCGAAGCCGCGGATCTACATTTCCGGCGTCCATGAACAGAAACTCCCGCACGGCCGCCTTCGATTCCGGTCGCAGGTTCTCGATGCCCTCGTAGGGCATACCGAGTCCCGGTCTCTCGTCGGGGTACTTCACCTTTCGCTTCATGTGGCGCTGGATCATGCGCACGAATTTGGCGCCACCCCAGGCGCCGATTTCCGTGGATACCGGGTACCTCTCCTGGGGATCGCGGAACAGGTCATAGAAGTCGGCCAGGATGGCGTTGTCCATGTTGCCGCCTGGGATCGCCAGCTTGTACTGCTCCTTCACCACCGCTTCCAACTTGTTGATGTTGTAGAGGAACACGTAGTCGCGACGCCCGTGGGTATCGCCGTTCAGCATCAGAGAGGTCTGGTCGATCCCGTCGATGATTCGATCGGTCGGGATCTCATCGGTGGCGCCACCCAGGCGTGCGATCGTGGTGAACAGGTCGGTCACGTGAACGATGTCACCGGCCACGGAATCCGCCTCGATCATACCCGGCCAGCGCACGAAAGCGTCGACGCGCACACCTCCCTCGGTCGTGGAGCCCTTGCCACCTCGGAAGATCATCGGGGTGTAACCGGATTGCGGTGAGTACTTGGTGAAGTGACCGTTATCCCCCATGACGACGACCAGGGTATTGTCCGCGATACCGAGCCGATCCATCTCGGCCATCAACTCACCAATCCACTGGTCGACCAGCTTCATCTTTTCCACGTAGGTGCCGCCATTGGGAGTGGTGTACTCCTCGTAGGCGGTGCGTGGGCCGGTGAGGGGGTAGAGGGGCCAGTATTGCAGGAAGAAGGGTTTGTCCTGTTTGGCCAGACTCTGGAGTTGTTCCATGGTCTGATCCTGGTAGCGCTGGTTCATCGCCGCGTATTTTGCCTCGGTCCAGCGCTCCCCCGGCTTCATGTGCACTTCTCGAACCGGCTTGCCGCGGTAGCCTTCTACCCCGGTCACCATGCTCGATGCATCGGTGCGCAACCAGCGATCGATCGTGTAGCGGTCGTCATAGTTGTTGTCGCCGATCCCAATGCTCACTTCCTCGTCGGCCGCGTCGTCGTGGAAGATGGTCAGCTGGCCCTGCTGGTGGATGGGGAAGGCCGCGTAGTCGAACCCCTGGAAGTTGGGCCAGGCTTCTTTGATATCACCCATGTGCCACTTGCCGATGTGTACCGTGTTGTAACCGGCCTCGGAGAGAATCTCGGCAAGGGTGACCTCCTTGCCGGCCACGCCGAAGCCGGAGATATCCACAGCGGTGTTGCCCATGCCATTGCGGTAGGGCTGGCGACCCGTCATGAAGGCCACCCGGGTGGGTGTACAAGACGGCTCCGTGTACATGCGCGACAGGCGCATACCCTCCCGGGCAAACTGGTTGATGGAGGGTGTCTTGTAGCCCCGGATCGAATTCAAGGTCTCGCTACCCAGGTCACCAAACCCGATGTCATCGATCAGGATGTAGAAGATGTTCGGCGGCTTCCCACCGTTCTTCTCACGGAAGGCGGCCAGCTCCTCATCGAGGGCGTTGTCCTCTTTGGCCCACTGCTCCCCGTTTTGCTGTTTCAGGATGTAGAACTCGGCGTCGTGCTTGATATCCCTTGCCATCGCGGCTTGCGCACCTACGAGAAGTGCCACCACCGATGTAATGATGAATCGGGAATCCGCGAAGCGCATGGTCTCTCTCCTCTACTGAACTGGGATCGGGAGCTTAGGAGATACCGCGAGCTTCGACACCGGAGTGCGAAGGCACTTCCTGTGTGCGGTTCACTACAGCTCGGACATCTACGGCTGAGCGGGTCGTACCGACGGAACGACTACGCGCCCTTCGGGTGAATCGAACGCGTGCCCGCCCGATCTCTAGATCTGCGAATCGCTGGGATCTCGTACTCATCGGGAGCAGTTCATCCAGTCATTCTCGACCGTGAGACTCCGTCCCGACATAACTCGCGATCAAACGCGACCAGCCGCAGCGCACCAAAGTTTACCAGGGAATAGACGAGCAGCTGACGTTCTCCTCGCCCCGCAGGCTTTCGAGCACGATCCGGATCTTCTCTTCCGCGGAGAACTTCCGACGCGTCTTGCGGCGGATGTCGCGGACGGCCTTCTCGGCAGAGTCTTTCTGGAACATGGGTCCTTCCACCTCTCGAAGCCTAGAACCCTCTCTTAGTTCTTCCCCCGATTGGGTCCAAACTCAGTTGACGTTAAGCGTGCGTACAGATATCGAGTACGATACCGGCTGCGAACTTGGGGAGCAGCTGAGAGAGAAATGCACCAGCGCGCGCTTCTGCTGTGGGGTGTCGCACTGGCCGTGGCGGTCCTGGCGCTCCCAGCTTTCGCCGCCGAGCGAGAGCTCGATCAGGGCCCACCTCCGAGTTCGGCGAGCGAAATCGAATCCGCGATCAAGCGGGTGTTCCCGAAGATCACGGACGCGCTCCCGATCTTCTCGTGGGTCCGGCAACGACTCGAGAAGCTGCCGCCGTTCTTTGCCGACACCACGCTCGAAGTTCGCTCCCGCACCTACTACCTGCGCAAGGACCAAACCAGCGCGGTGACCAACGAAGCCTGGGCGATCGGAGGGTCTGTCTATTACCGCTCCGGCTGGCTCGCGGATGCGTTCGCAGTGGAAGTCGAGGGCTTCACGTCGCAGCCTCTCTACGCTCCGAACGATCGCGACGGCACGCTGCTGCTCGAACCCGTGCAAGACGGCTACAGCGTTCTCGGCATCGCGAACGCCAAGCTCCGATACAAGGGCGTCGTACTCACGGGATATCGCCAGTACCTCGACCTGCCCTATATAAACCGGCGCGACAACCGCATGACCCCGAACACTTTCGAGTCGATCACACTCGCAAAACCCGAGGGAGAGATCCGCTTCTCTACGGGTTACACCTGGAAGGTCAAACTTCGCAGCTCGGACGAATTCGTCTCGATGACGAAAGCCATCGGGATCGACAAAGACCGCGGCCTCGCCCATGCGGGCGCGGTCTGGGATCCGAACGAAAACTTCCACCTTGGAGCTGTCGGCGGAATCATCCCCGACCTCTTCACTGGAATCTACAGCGAATTGAGTTTTGGATACGACTTCACGGAGGAATTCGAGACTCGGCTCGACGGGCAATTCAGCTATCAACGGGACGTGGGCAAAGACCTCCTGGGTGAATTGCTCGACGAAAACTGGAATGTCGGAATTCGCGCCTCCGCCAGTTATGCGGGTGCCGTGTTTCGGCTGGGCTTTAGCATCACGGGGTCAAACGGCACGATCTTCAACGCCTTCGGCTCCAGCCCGAGCTACGTGGATCTGATGCAGCGATCGTTCAACCGAGCCGATGAGAAGGCGCTCCTGGTGAGCGCCTCCTACGACTTCTCACGGATCGGCGTCGATGGCCTCTCGGTCATCGTGAACTTCGTGGCGGGCTTCGACGGCATACTTCTCGACGAGCGCCAACGCGGCCAGGAGATCGATGCGACGATCGACTACCGCGTGCAGAAGGGCCTGCTGAAAAACTTCTGGCTGCGGATTCGCGGCTCGTGGCTCAGCGAGCAGGGAGCCGGTCGCAACGGCACCGACGTCCGGTTGATCTTGCGTTACGACATCCCGGTGATCTGAGCGGCCAGCACGTTGATACTGCGCAGCGATCGAAATTTCGAGTAGAATTTCGGTGATGGCACAGGCTCTCCGGGCGCTTCCGATTCGCAGCAGACTGACCCTCTTTCGTTCGGTTTCACCGGAGCTTGCGTTCGCGATTCGCTATGCGGTGTGCGCCTCGGTCGCGATCTGGATCGGGCACATGCCCGGGCTCGTCACCAACCAATCGAGCTGGATCTTGATCACCGTGTTGATGGTCGCGCAGCCCGAGTCGGGCGGATCACTCATGAAGGGTTTGTTGCGAGCCGTCGGCACGCTAGCGGCCGCAATCATCGCGATCGTCCTCTTCGGCCTCTTTTCCCAGGATCCACCTCTGATGCTCGCGAGCCTCTTTCTCGTGCAGGTCGTCGGCGCATATGGGTTTTCGGGGCCGCATTACCAGTACGCGTGGTTCGTATTTGCGTTCACCACGGCGATCGTGCTCGGCTCCGCGATGACGGGAACGGGTGCGGTCGAGACGATTGCCTTCCAGCGCGCGACGATGGTCGGACTCGGGCTGCTCATCGTCTTTGTCGTAGACATGCTGTTCTGGCCGGCACACACCGAGGTCGGGGTGCGCGCGAGCCTGGCCGCTCGCGCGCGAGCCGTCGGGGCCGCGTTGCGCGAGGCCATCGCTCCGAGCGCGGCAAAGCAAAGCGATGCTCCCGAGGCGCCCGCGAGCCCGCTCGCGGGCCAGCTCGGGCAGATTGCGACGGCCCGCGCGGAGATCGGCATGACGGGAGCCCGCGCGGCAATTCTGCAGAACACGGCGATTCTGCTCGAAGCGGCGGCTTCCCGCGCGCGTTCTCTCCACGTTGCGCTCAGAACCGAAGAGGCTGTGATCGACACCAGCAGCTCGCTCGCCCGGGCGCAACTGGCGTTCGCGAGCCAGCTCGAAGCCGCGTTGGAAGAGATCGCCGCGGCGCTCGAAGCGCCGCGCGCGCCCACGCCGTTCATGGATGACCTCGAAGCAGCGTGCGCACAGGTCGAATTCGAACTCACCGCCTTGCGCCAACAGGGTGCAACACCCGCTGCAATGGAGAGTCGCATCGCAAACTTGCGCGACCTCGTTTCACTGTTCCAAACACTTCAGCACGCCTTCGACGCGATGATCGAGTGGAAAAAGAAACCGCGCAAAGAATTCGACGCAGCGCGAATCCGTGGCTGGCTGCGCGCTGATCCGTTTCGCATGCAAGGCGCCCTTCGAGCGGGCATCGCCGTCGCTGCGGCGCTGCTGATTCCAGCATCGCTCGGTTGGAACACGAATACCCTGGTGGCCCCGATCGCGTTCCTGGTCGCGGCGATTCCCACGAGGGGTGGCGTAACCCAGATGCTCGTTGCACTCGTGGTGGTCCTGAGTCTGGGTTGGCTCTTCGCAGATCTCGCCATCGTCTACATCAGCCCGGTTCTCGGCCGTTTGCCGTGGGCGCTCGCACACGTGGCAGCCGTCGCCGGCGCCCTCGCCTACGTGACCGCGAAGTGGCCCAAGCTCGAGGCACTGCGAACGCTCGGTGGCCTGCTGGCGCTGCTTACCGTCTACGGCGGACCGGCAGCCCCAACAGACGTCTACGGTCCGTACGACATGGTCTGCTACTTCACGCTGGCCCTGGCCGTTGGTTGGGCGTCGACCCACATGTTCTGGCCCGCCACGGCCGCGACGCTCTTCCGCAAACGCGCAGCCGCCCAACTCGAACTCTGCCTCGCGGCCCTCCGCGGTTCGGCGCCAGGTACCGATGCCGCAGAGAGGCGCACACACTCCGCCGAGACCCTGCAGCGCTTCGCCACTCAACTCGCTCAGATTTCGAAACTCCACGGGCAGGCGGAGCAAGAAGCGGTCGAGCAGGCGCTCGATGGTTCTCGGCGCGCCGCGCTGCTCGCACTGACGCAGGATCTGTTCGACGCGTCGCTCGCAAGAGACGCCGAGTTCGCGCCGCACGGCGATCCAGAACGCGATGCATCGCGCCCCGACATTGCAGCGCTCTCGAGCACTCTAAACCGCGAGAGCGAGGCGCTCGTCGCGAGCGTACAGTCGACAATCGACGCACTTCGCAATCGCGCGGCTCCACCGAACCCCGCTCTCGCGAACGCACACCGCGCCGTCATCGATTGCCTCGATTCGCTGAGAAATCGAACAGAAGATGCACCCAGGATCGACGAGCACGAGCGCACGGCCTTTCTCGAGAAGCTCGACACTCGCCGCCAGATCATCACCCGCCAGCTCGCGCTCGAAGCCTGGCTCGCCGACTGGGCGACCGCCGAGCCTTAGTCGCCCAGTGATGGGATGCGAGCCCTAGGGCTTGACTTGAACCTGCCGCTCGATGCGGTCGAGCAGCGCGGTCATATCGGCTTCTGGCTCGAGAAACGGATAGAGGGCCATCTCTTTTTCGGCGTCGATCAACGCCTCGAGAAAACCGTAGATCGAATTGGTGACCGCCAGGTTCGCGCTCAGCAGCTGGGCCTGGGCGTCGAGCAGCGTGAGGATCGAAGCCACGCCGAGTACGTAGGATTCGTCCACGAGCTTGAAGTTGCGTTGAGCGGCGGCCTCCTGGCGTCGCGCAGAGGCGATGTTGTCGTACGCGCCACTCGCGGCTGCGAATGCCGCGCGGATGCTTTGGTCTACACTCTGGCCCGTAGCGCGGCGTTGAACGCGCAGGCCCGACAGCGCTTCTCCGGTCTGGCGCAACCTCGCGAACTTCGCACCCCCCTCGACCAGCGGAAACGTGAGCGTCCCTTGCGCACCCCACTCGGTCGCGTTGAAGTCGGGCGTGGAGCTACCCGAACTCGAGGCCGCCAGGTAATCGATCGCCGCTGCGGCGCTCACCGAGGGGACCCAAAACGCGCGCTTGTTCGCCGCGAGCAATCGCTCGGATGCGGCGATCGACGCGTCGATCTGCGCGAGTTCGGGAGAGCGTGCGAGACCAATTGCGACGAGCAGATCCCGGAGCCTCTGGTCGCTCTCGGGCGCGGCGATCGCGTCCACGATGCCTTCACGCGCGTAGACGAAGCCGTACTCCTCGATGCTCGCCGGGAGCGGCACAATTCCCGCCTCGGCGGACAGGTTGCGCACGCGGTTCAGCTCGAAGCGGTTCACGAGTACCTGCGTGCGAGCGTTGACGACATCGGTGTCGTTCTTCGCGAGCTGACTCTCCCAGCGGAGCACTTCGCGCTCGCTCGACCATCCCGCCGCGATTCGCGCCCGCGACGTTTCGAGATTGCTGGCCGTGAGTTCGCGGTTGCGCTGTTGGATGTCGAGTTGGGCCCGCGCACGGTCCAGTTCGAGAAATGAACTCGCCGCTTCTTGGACCACACCGTTCTCGAAAGCTTCGAATGCTGCGCGTTGCCCCTCGTATACGTGCTTCTGGATCGTGTAGTTCGCCCAGGCCGTCTCGTCGTAGAGCACCTGGGTGAGTTTGGCGGCGACAGCGGCCGACTTCTGGGTGGTGGATCCCCGGTCGCCATCGCTGCGGTCGTCTTCGATCACCTGGGCGCGGGCGCCAAGGTCGATCTGCGGCAGCAGGTTGGAGCGGACGATGCCAATTTCCTCTTCCTGCGCGGCGAGGCGCCTGCGCTGGGCGGCGAGGTCGAGATTGGCGGTGAGCGTCTGGCGCACGGCGGCGGCGAGGCCCAGTTTCGCTTCGTCGAGGCTGGGTTCCACCCCTGGGAGGCCCGGTGCAGTACTGGCAGGGTCCGGATCTGCGTCGTCACCGCTCGCGGCGAATGGCATCGAGACTGCAACCAGCATGAGAATCGAGCAGAATCGGCGGGCGAGCGGGATGCGCATATCACCTCTCAGCGGGCGGCACCGGATCCGCTTGCCGCGCCAAGGGGCGCAATCCAGCGGATATGATTGGTATGTTTAGCAGTCACAGATAGGGAACGGCCTCTCATCCGAACGGAGAACGCCATTTTGTCGGCGGGATCGAAACAGCCAGGCCCTGGATCCACGCGGCACGCGGGGGGCGGGGCACTCTGTGTGGTCGCCGCAGCGGCGACGGGCTGCACGCCCAATCTGAACATTCTCGGTGTCTACTTCCCCGGCTGGCTCGTATCAGCGGTCGCGGGCCTCGCAGTCGCCTACGCTCTGGTCTGGTGGTTGGGCCGCCGACCCAGCTCGCGCGCGCTAGGCCAGTCGGGCCTGTTCTTCTGCGGCCTCACGGTGGTGCTGGCGCTGCTGAACTGGTGGATCTTCTTCAGCGGTTTCTAGGAGGTTTCGTGAAGAGCATTCCGCGCATCGGCATCATCGCTCTCACGGTCGCGGCCGCGGGAATCCTCTCCCTCCTCTACTACCGCCACGCCGAGCGCTACCCGAGTACCGATGACGCCTACGTGGACGCGGACGTCGTGGGAATCGTCGCCCAGGTCGCGGGCCCGATCGTGAACCTCCCGATCGAGGACAACCAGGTCGTGCGCGTGGGCGACCTGCTCTTCGAGATCGATCCGCGCCCATTTCAGATCGCAGTCGACAAGGCCCACGCGGATCTCGAGAAGACTGGCCAGAACGTGAGCGCGCTCGCCGACGAGGTAGTCAGCGCAGAAGCTCAAGTTCAAGAAGCCAAGGCGAGCCTGCGCCTCGCACAGACCCAGTGGAAACGCGTCGAGCCACTCGCGAAAATCGGCGCGCTTCCATTCCAAGATCGCGACAAAGCGCAAGCCCAATTGGACGATGCGCGCGCGGGCCTCGCGGATGCACAAGCCCGGCTCACCAAAGCCCAGCACCAGCTCGGCGCCTCAGGTGAAGACAACGCCGACGTGAGAGCCACACTCGCGCAGCTCGAATACGCCGAGCTGCAGCTCAGCTACACCCGCGTGGTCACTCCGGTGAACGGCTACGTGACCGACCTCACGCTGAGTCCCGGAAGCTACGCGACCATCGGCAGCCCAATGCTCTCCATCGTCAACACGGATTCGTGGCGCGTGGTCGGCTACCTGAAAGAGACACAGCTGCGAAACATTCGAACCGCGCAGCCGGTGCGCGTCTTTCTCCCCGCATACCCGAACATCCGCTTCGAAGGACTCGTTCAAGGTATTGGCTGGGGGATCGAGCAGCAGGACAGCGAAGGAGAACGAGGCCCAGACGGAGTCCCGACCGTGAACCCGACGGTGGACTGGGTGCGGATGGCGCAACGCTTCCCGGTGCGCATCACCCTCGTCGAGCCGGATCCGGCCCATCCACTGCGCAAAGGCATGCGGGCCACGGTGCGCATCGACGCAAGCGACGCCACCGCGACGGGTGCCACCATCGCCAGCGGTGAAAACTAGGTCGGTCCCGGCGCAATTCGACCGAGCGCGGAGGGTTCCTTGTTACTGCAGATCGCAATCGGCTCCGCCCTGTTGATCTTGACCGTGATCGTTCACTCTGCTTTCACGCTGATCGCGGTATCGGCGTTTGGAGGCGGCCGACTCGAGCGCATGAATCGCCGCTGGATGCGGGCGACCGCGGTCGCAGGGCTGGTTCTGATGATGTTCTTCGCCACTCTCCTCCACGCATCGGCATGGGCGGCCACCTACGTGGTGGTGGATGCAATTCAAGGCTTCGAGGAGGCGCTCTACTTCTCGATGGTCACCTTCACGACCCTCGGTTACGGCGACATCACGCTAACAGATCAATGGCGCCTGCTCGCCGCGTTCGAGGCCGCAAACGGATGCATCATGTTCGGCTGGACGACCGCGATCGTCGTAGCCGTCATACATTCCTTTTTCAACCAGAGGTAGCTACAGAACCGACGAGCGGGCGGGCCGACTTTGCCGACCGATCATCTGGCAAACGAACTTCGGGAGTGGCCATCATGTATGAAACCTTGGCGATTGTGGCCGGAATCGTTTTCTTCTACAGCATTTCGAGCCGCGGCTTCGAGCGGACGCCGGTCAATGGGGCCATCGTGTTCTGTGCCCTTGGGCTAATCTTCGGCCCCCTCGGCCTCGACTACCTGAAGCTCGACCCAGGCACCGAAACTCTGCGGACGCTCGCGGAACTGACCCTGGCGCTGCTGCTGTTCACGGACGCCGCCAATGCCAACCTCAGCGTGCTCAAAGGCAGCGTCGGAATCCCCCGACGACTGTTGGTCGTGGGACTGCCGCTGACCATCGCGCTCGGCTTTGGCGCCGGAATTGTCCTGTTCGACGGGCTGACGATGTTCGAGATTGCGATCATCGCGACCATGCTAGCGCCGACGGACGCCGCCTTGGGCAAGGCCGTCGTGATGAACCCATCCGTACCGGCGCGTATTCGCGAGGGTCTGAATGTCGAAAGCGGCCTGAACGACGGTATCTGCGTGCCGATCCTGTTCCTGTTTCTTGCCCTCGCAACCGGTTCCGGTGGCGCCCACAGCGCCACGCATCTGGCCGTCGGCCTGGTAGCCGAGGAGATCGGAATCGGGCTCGGGGTAGGCATTGCGCTGACAGCCGTCGCCACAATGCTGCTCAGATGCTGCGCTCGACGCGGCTGGGTCACGGAATCGTGGCGGCAGCTCCCAGTCGCCGCACTCGCGGTGGCTTGTTTTGCGAGTGCGCAGGGCCTCGGTGGCAGCGGATTCATTGCGTCGTTCACTGGCGGCCTGCTCTTCGGTCGACTGGCGGGAGAGAAAAAAGAGGGGCTGCTCCTCTCGGCGGAGGGTACCGGCGACACATTGGCGCTGATCACATGGATCGTGTTCGGAGCTGCGGTGATCGGCCATTCCATCGATCGCCTCACATGGGAACCCCTGCTCTACGCCATACTCAGTCTGACGGTGATCCGGATGTTGCCGGTATTCCTGGTGCTCAGCGGCCTCGGTCTGCGGACGGGCGAGAAACTGTTCATGGGCTGGTTCGGGCCGCGCGGCCTGGCGAGCATCGTGTTCGCAGTGATCGTGCTGAATGAGAAGCTGCCGGGCGACAGCACCATCATGCTCACCGCCGTCTGCACCATCGTGCTGAGCGTCGTCGGCCATGGTTTGAGCGCCAACCCGCTCGTGTCGAAACTCTTTGCAGGAAAGGCCGACCCCGCCGCCCGTTAACCTACGAGAACTAGGCGAGCCTTAAGACGTAAGACGGCCGGGGACGTTGTTGAATAGTTGAATTGTCGTCCGAAAGGCCGTGAAGTTTGCAACTTCACGGCTCTCGGACGACAATTCAACTATTCAACAACGTCCCCGTGCATCACTCGTGTCGAAACTCTTTGAAGCGAAGACCCGCTCGGCCGATCGATAAACCGCGGGACTACGGCCGGAGGAAGCGGATCACGTAGTTCTCTTTCAGACCCTCGACAGTGATTTCGCGCTCGTATTGGAAGCCGGCGGACTCGATTTCCCGCCTGAAAACATCCTTGCCCGCGCGCACGTGCTCCATCACCCAGGGCCGCGACTTGCCGGGAATTCGCTTGAAGTCGAGAATCACGAGGGAGCCCCCGGGCCGAATCGCGGCGTAGAGACTCTCGAGGGTCGATTGGGGATACTCGAAATGGTGGTAGGTGTCGCACACGAAGGCGAGATCGACAGACGCAGCGGGAAGCGCGACCGAGTCTTCGAGGCCCTTCACCACCTCGACGCGTGCGAGCTTCTCCCGCTCGGTGCGCTCGCGAAGGTGCTCGAGGAATTTCGGAGAGATTTCGACCGCGTACACGCGGCCCTCGGATCCCACCCCGCGGTTAAAGTCGGAGAGGAAGAGACCGGTTCCGGCGCCGATGTCGGCCACCGTCATTCCCGAAGACACGTCCAACGCTTTCGCAATGCGCTCGCGCTGGACGGACACCTCCCGCGACTCGCCCTCGAAGATCCCGACGAAGCGCTCGACGTCGAGTTCTTCCGAGAGGAATCTCTCGTTGACGCCGGGGCGTACACTGTCTTCCTTGGGTTTCGGAGGAGTCACCGCGCCACTCGTGGCGGCGAGGGCCAGGCACAATAGCCCGAGCAGCGAAATCGAGAGTGCGTTGCTGGAGATGGTGTCGGCGAAACGCATGAGTCTGCCTCCTGTTCGGAGATTAGTGGGCAGGGCGCGTAGTCTACAGGAATCATCGCCAGCACGTGCGAATGCCCGCGTGGCAGGACGACTTTGCCGGCCGATAACCCACGACCAAGGCCAGCCGCAGGCTGGACGTGCGGGCAGGCCGGCTTACCGGCCGATAACCCGCAATACTACCCCGCAGGAACTGCGAAGACCGTGATGAAGCCGAGCGCGGCGGCAATGATCGACATGCCGACTCGCTGCATGATCGACTTGCTCACGCTGATTGCCACGAAACACTGAATCATGTAGTAGAACGCGAACGCGCGCGAGGCGAGCGCGAGGATCTCGAAGGTGCTCGCCGACCAGGTCAACGCAATCGCGCCGCCCCCTACCAGAATGCAGCCCCACTTCGCCTTCAGATGCCCGTGGGTGGCCTCCTGCATGTTTCCGGTCGCGGCGAGCGTGTCCGCGACGGCCGCCGAAAACTGGCTCAACGCCGCGGCGACGATCAGCGGCACCACCAGCAGACTCGCGGCGACCCCGACGAGTGCGATCAGGCTGTTGTCGTCGTACTTCCCGTTCAGCGTGTGTACCGCGGGAAGCGCCACCGCGACGAACAGCACGTAGACCGCGCTCGAGATGATCTGCGACCAACGCGAAGCGCTCACGCGGACGTCGGCCTCGAAAGAGTTACCGAGGTACCGCGGCGTCTCGAAGCCCTGCACGACAATCAACGTGCCCGCCACGATGGTCAGCACTTCCCACGGCGTGTGGTCCAAAGCCTTGACGAGAACGATTCCGCTAGCGGAACCCCAGGCCGTCCAGTCGTAGTGCGCAAAACCGACGAGAAGCAACACGATGATCAGAAGCGTGATGTAGAGGCCCAATGCTTCGAGGGCATCGAGGACCTTCAAACCCTTGGTGATCCCGATCAGCGTGATGACCGCGATCACCGCCGTGGTCATGAGATTCTCGTTGAGTTCGTTGTCCGCGTGGAGACTGCCCAGCACGAACGCGGAGAGGATGTGCAAATAGAGGCAGACAGAAATCACGTAGGCGAGCACGAGTGCGAAATCTGAGGAACGCTCGAGTGACAGCGTCGCTTCGCCTGGCGTGCCCGCGAGGACAGGCTCCGCGTGCTTGATGTTGAAGCGGATCACGCTTCCCACCGCGTACGCGAGCGCGCAGACGACGGCCATCGCGAGCACGGAGTAGGGCCCAACTGTCCCAGCGAGGATTGGCACGATGATGAGGAAACCGCTGCCAAAGATCGATGAAAGCGGCGTGCTGGTTGCGTCAACGAGCTTGTTCATGGAACACTCCTCCTACGCGGAAGATTCGAGCCAAGCTACGTGAACAGACCCTTTGAGTTTACAATCTTCGCCTCACAATGAAGAGCGGGCTTAGTCGCCTGCGCCTTCCCCTCGGCCCTGATCGGCGCCGCTTTTATCTCGCTGGTCTTGCTGGTCACGGTGAAATAGGCCACGGAAAAATCCGTGGCGCTTCTTCTCGTGCGCCCCGGTTTCACCTTTCGGGAAACACTTCCCTCCAGTCGTTCTTCATATCCACAATGATCGATCCCATAGCCTCGGCCCGGTCGAGGGCCTTGTCCAGCGTGCCGACGTGGCTCTTGCGGTCGTAGGCATACTCGCGCTCTGCATCAGTGTGGTGAACGAAGAGGCCTAAACGGCGACCTTCTCCAGCGATCGTGTATTCGATCATTTGCATGTCACTGTCCGAGTTTCCGAAGGCGAGGATCGGGCGGCGGCCGATGTGCTGATAGATGCCCACCGGCTTGCCGGCTTTGTCGTTGATGAAGCCGATCTTCGGCATGCGAACGAGCGCCGGCTTTCCGTCTCTGACCTGGAATTCGGCAACAACGCTGGAACCCACAACCTGTTCTGGTGGAATTCCGTAAGTCTTATCACTGATCGGGCGCATGAACGCCATGCCGCCACCGGAGACGATGAAGGTCTTGAATCCGTTTGCCCGCAAGTAGGCGAGTAGCTCGAGCTGGGGTTGATAGGCCAATTCTGTGTACAGGCGATTGAACCTTGACTGCTTGGTAGTCGCCAGCCAGTCGGAAACCTCCTGATCGAATTCAGCGGCAGTCAGTGAAAGAACTTACGGCATTCCGCCGGAACAGGTCGTGGGTTCCAGCGTCGCTGCCGAATTCCAGGTCAGAGACGGTAAGCCGGTGCTCGTTCGTTTGCCGAAGATCGGCTTCATCAACGACAAAGCCGGCAAGCCGGTTGGCATCTATCAGCACA
>PVMK01170789.1_pt1 | contig 15411 bp, 13 predicted proteins | sample 1853481 | NCBI WGS metagenome assembly PVMK01 (sample SAMN08533507, study PRJNA380276) | Marine sediment metagenome, whole genome shotgun sequencing project.
GCGGCGCAAATCCTTGTGGGGGAAATCCAGCAGGCGTTGGTCTCCCGTATAGGCGTGGATCGTGGTCATCAGTCCATATCGGATGCCGAAGTTTTCAAGGGGCACCTTGGCGACCGGTGAAAGGCAGTTGGTGGTACACGAAGCATTGGAAATAATTTGATGGTTTTGGGGGTCGTATTGATTTGAATTGACGCCCATGACGATGGTTATATCCGGGTCGATGGCCGGGGCAGATATAATCACCTTGCGGGCTCCGGCGGCAAGATGCTTGGATGCATTCTTTCGATCAATGAAAAGACCCGTGCATTCCGCGGCTATATCCACGCTATAGTCCTTCCAGGGAAGTTTGGCTGGATCTGTTACTGCAGTGAAAGCGATCGAATTACCGTTTACTTCAATGGCTCCTTCCTTATCATCTACCGACACATCTAAATGCCCATGTACAGAATCATATTTCAGTAGATGGGCCATTGTGGCCGCATCGGTAAGATCATTAATTGCCACGACTTCCACCTCAGGATGATTCATTGCAGCTCTGAACACAAGCCGTCCGATCCTTCCAAAACCGTTGATACCTAATTTGATGCTCATTTCACTCTGTCTCCTTTATTAGATGAATGTTTTGATCTTTTTCTCAATCTCATCTATGCTCAATCCCTGGTGCGCTATTTGTTCGGATAAGCCACCGGATCCCTCTTTTATGGTGCCCATATGGGCATACTTAGTATGGTATCCCCGCTCAAGGAGCCAGGTTCCGAATCTTGCGCCCAACCCAGATTTAACGTTCTGGGTTTCAACTACCAGAACGAAGTGCTGGGCACCCAGTTTTTCAAGCATTTTTTCATCGACCAGATTCAAAGTCGGTTTGTTGATCAGACCGACATGGATACCTTCCGCCTTTAAACGCTCGATGGCGTCCAAGCACCGGTACAACATTTCTCCATAGGACACCACATATCCGTCTTTTTCCTCACGGATAATTTCATCCTTGTCGGGAATAAATTGATAGCCGTTTTTATAAAATGGCTCACCGCTTTCATTCAGAATAAAAGGTGTCGCCGAGCGAGTTGAAAAGATAAACCTCAGTCCCGGGTCATAAAAGACTGTTTCCAGGATCGCTCTCATCTGGTAGGAATCAGCGGGATAGTATAACCGAGTGTTATCGCTTTGCATCAAACCATTATCAGCAAAGAAATTATTAATTCCGAAATGGCAGGTATTGTCCGCCATATCATCAACGCCCGCATGGGAAAAATGGGCGAGCACGTTGGCCATGTTCAACCGGGCCATGGTAATTTCTGAAACTACCATTTCCAGGAACGCTGAAAATGTTCCGAAAATTCCCTGCCTCCCTTCAGCGGAACCAAACCCCGCGGCCACCGAGAAATTATTCCGTTCCATAATTCCACCGTTGACGTAAATTTCCGGAAATGCTTTGCGGATATGATGCAGCCCGCAGGAACCTTCCAGGTCCGAGTCGACCACTAGGACCTCGGATTGGCGATCTGGCATTTGTTTTAAGAGATCGCATACAATCTTACCGAAGTTGTCCCTGTTTTTTTCTTTTTCCCGGGTGCTGCCCAAATACACTCTGGGTTCGACCGTGCGCGCTGATGTTTCCAGGATTTTAACTGCTTCATGGTGCCCCCGATTTTTAAGATAAGCGATGGCAAATTCAACCGGAATCACATCATGGCCTTTTGGCAGGCCTTCAATCCCCGGTATGCCAACAGCCATTTTTCTTTTATTAACGAGTGCGACCGGGCCTCTGGTAATCAGGGAGTCCCGGATTCTTTGGAACAATGCATCCAGATCTTCACCATCACCGGAATTGACCTTCAGTCCGTGTCCTTGTAACGTCCGGACGACATCAAACCCTTGCATGTATTCGGAAGGATGACCAGCGATGGTAACATCATTGTCATCGATAAAGAGCTTCACATTCAGGTCCCGGGCAACGGCAAATCTTGCGGCCTCGGCATTGTTCCCCTCCTGCTGGGAACCGTCACTTCCGAACATCACCACGATTTTATCCGGATTTGCCACCGCAATTCCGTTCACATGGCTCCACAAGTGTCCCAGGCGTCCTGAACTGAAGAAAATCCCCCTGGTATCTTCTCTTTCAGGATGGCCGTACAGCCCTTTACCAAACTCCCTGTAGTGAAGCAGGGCCTCCGGTTTCATATATCCATTCAAAACCGCCATTGTATATTGGATAGCCACCCGATGTCCCGCTTCATCGAAATATACCGGATAAACCGAATCGGTCCCTTTCATGAAACCGTCTACAATCAGCAATTCCGGTACGATATCATAGGCGCCGCCTGTGTGGCCGCCTAAACCTTTTGTATTGGCATAGGCGGTGAAAAAGACGATGCTGTCTCTAACCAGTTGAATGTTTACTGTAAGATTTTCCTTCTGCTCGGCGGAAAATTCCTGATTGGACAGGTGAAACGTCGTTGGCTTGTAATCATCCAAATTGATCGGAAAACTCATGGCCTGCTCCTTTGATTTCGTTGGGGTTCGTTCTTTTGAGACAGAAAACTTGGTCCCTAGAGCAGGTTAGCGTCACTCGACGCCGCCCGGCTCCATACAAAAAGCCACTTCCTGAAGCTCTGACTTTTATAGGTTCACCGCATTTTATCCGAAATATGCTCGAATAAATTTCGTGAACCTTTCGTTTTCCTCATCCGTGCCGGGCGTTACCCGGAAGTAGCCGGTCTTGTCGTGGATTTCACCGATCTTTTTCAGATATATATTCTCCTCAAGGGCGGCCTTGAGAATCTCTGCGGTGGTTTTGCCCGTCATGGTGCCGTCGATCAGCATGTAATTGCCGTTGGCCGGAAACGGTTTAAGGCCCAGTTTCTTGAGCTCTTCGGTAAAAATGTCCATCCACCGGTTGTTGTGCGCCACCTTCGCTTTGACCTCATCCGGGTTGTCGATGATCGCCTCGGCGGCGGCCGCGGACATCCGGCTCACGTTCCAGGGCAGAAACATCCGGTTGAAGGCCGCTATCATCTCTTCGGTGCCCAGCACAAACCCGAAGCGGATACCGGCAAATCCATAGGCCTTGGAAAAAGTCACCGATAAAAACACCTGGGGATATTTTTTGATCAGATCTACTTTCGACGGCCGGTCCAGATTGTAGTCCAGATAGGCTTCATCCACGCAAAGGGGCACTCCCGTTTCGCAAAATCGAATCAGATCCTCATCTTCGATAAACACACCGGTGGGGTTGTTGGGGTTGATGATCAGGATCAGTTTTGTGCGATCATTGATGGCATTGAGCATTCCATCCACGTCATACTGCAGATCCTCTTCTCTGACCGGAACCTGTACCACCTTGGCATTGCAAAGCTCGGCCCGGGGCGGGAACAGCTCAAAGGTCGGCGTCGACAGCAAAAACTCATCTCCCGGTTGCAAAAATACCCGCATCATGGCGTCGATGGTATCCGAAGATCCGTTGCAAAGCGTGACATTATCCGGGCCCAGGCCGTACATCTCCCCGATCTTGGTTCGCAACCTCAAAAAACTGTCCGGATACCAGTTGCCGTGCCGCAGGGAATCGGCCACCGCCTCGATCACCTTCTCCGAAGGGGGAATGGGGTTTTCATTAAGCATCAGACGGGCATTACCAGGGTTGTCCATGGCCTGATCCAGAATACCTACATTGTACTCCCTGGACGTATACAGCCAGGGAACGATCCAGTCTTTTAGGTCCTTTGACATTTTATTCTCCTTTCGTTTTGAATTCTAAAATTATTGTCTTTTTTTATTGATTCAATTCATGTGGAAAAAGGTACAATCCATTCAGATGCTGGAAAATGTTCATCGCCGAAAACTCTACAAAAAAGAGTCCAGCGGCACATACTCCAGGTCGAATGCCTCGGCCACCCCTCTGTAAGTAACCTTCCCCTTGACGATATTGAGACCTCTGGCAATCTCCGGGTTGTCCAGGGCCGCTTTTTGATAACCTTTGTCCGCAATCTCGAGCACATACGGCAGTGTAGCGTTGGTCAGGGCAAGGGTTGCTGTTTTGGGTACAGCTCCCGGCATGTTGGTGACAGCATAATGGACCACACCGTCAATCATATAGGTCGGCTCAGCATGGGTCGTTTCTCTGGAAGTTTCAAAACATCCACCTTGATCGATAGCCACATCCACCAACACCGAGCCGGGCTTCATCGTTTTGACCATTTCCTGCGTTACAAGCTTAGGTGTCTTGTTCCCAGCGATAAGTACAGCCCCCACAACCAAATCTGCCTTTGTTACGAGATCTCGAATTGCCGGCGGATTGGAAATGAGAAGAAAGCAATTGCTTGGCATCACATCGTTCAGATATCGCAGCCGGTTGAGGTTGGTTTCTAGGAGGTATACCTTGGCGCCGAAACCACAGGCTATCTTGGCTGCATTAATTCCCACTACGCCCGCGCCAATAATGACGACAGTGCCTGGATCTACACCTGGAACACCACCCAATAGAACGCCATGGCCTCCCTGAGCCATTTCAAGGTACTTTGCGCCTTCTTGAATCGCCATAGGCCCCGCAACTTCACTCATGGGAGTCAGCAGAGGGAGAGATCCATCCTCCTTTTGAACGGTCTCATATGCAATACCGATGGCTCCGCTTTTTATCAAAGCGCCTACCAATTTACTCGAAGCGGCTAAATGCATATAGGAGAAATAAATCTGGTCTTTGCGCAGAAACCCAAACTCAGATGGACGGGGCGCCTTAACGCGCAAAATCATTTGGACGCGAGCAACGATTTCACCGACTGAGTCCATAATCTCGGCACCTGCTTCAGCATAGGATATATCATTAAACCCGCTTTTTGCACCCGCATCTTTCTCTACCAGAACCGTATGCCCATGGTGTCGCATCACTTCTACCCCTGCCGGGATCATAGCGACACGATTTTCCTCCTCCTTAATTTCTTTTAAAACTCCAACATTCATAATGACCTTCTTTCATTAGATTGAAGCATTAAAGCTGACAATTATTGATTGCCACTAAAAAGGGCTTTGCCTTAAATCAGACTGTCGATGGGCACATACTCCAGACCGAATGCGGCGGCAACGCCCGTGTAGGTAATTTTGCCTGTGACCACATTGGCGCCGTGTTTGATTTCCGTATTCTCCTTCATGGCCTTTTTCCAACCTTTATTTGCAATTTCAACCGCGTACGGAAGCGTGGCATTGGTCAGGGCAAGGGTGGAGGTCTTGGCGACTGCCCCGGGCATGTTGGCCACACAGTAATGTACTACGCCGTCAACGGTATAGATCGGGTCGGCATGGGTGGTCGGTTTCGAGGTTTCAAAGCACCCCCCTTGATCGATGGCCACATCCACTAACACGGAACCGGGCTTCATGGTTTTCAGCATTTCCCGTGTGATCAGTTTAGGAGCTTTGGCTCCTGGAATCAGAACGGCCCCCACAACCACGTCAGCCTCCGTGATGAGCCTCCGAACCGTTGTCGGTTTGGACATAAGCAAAAAGCAGTTGCTGGGCATCACATCGCTTAAATAACGCAGGCGTTCCAGGCTCATATCGAGTACATAAACCTTGGCGCCAAGGCCGCAGGCCATCTTTGCCGCATGGGTGCCGACCACGCCGCCGCCGATGACGACAACCGTGCCCGGATCCACCCCCGGCACGCCGCCAAGTAAAACACCGTGGCCTCCCTGGGCCATCTCAAGGTACTTGGCACCCTGCTGAATCGCCATCCGTCCGGCCACTTCGCTCATGGGCGTAAGAAGCGGCAATGTCCCGTCTTTTTTCTGGATGGTTTCATAGGCAATGTTGATAGCGCCGCTGTTTATCAGCACGCGGGTCAGCTCTTCTGCGGCTGCAAGGTGCAGATAGGTAAAAACAATCTGGCCTTCCCGGATAAGATCATACTCGGAAGGCAAGGGTTCCTTGACGTGCATGATCATGTCGGCACGCTTAAAAATTTCCGATGGGGTTTCTACAATCTCGGCGCCAGCATCGCCATAGGTCGCATTATTGAAACCGCTAGACATGCCTGCATTTTTTCCCACAAGAACTGTATGCCCGTTTTGTTTCATGACCTCCACTCCCGCCGGGGTCATACATACTCGATTTTCTTCAGCTTTGATTTCTTTAAGAATGCCTACAATCATTTTTGTCCTCCTGAAAATGTTTTTCTTATTCGGTAGAGCCGTCGATTGGGTTTTTGCAAATAAAACGATGGTTAAGGCGTTTCTACTATCATCCTGAACTAAATCAGTCGTCCTTCAGGCACCTGCCGGCAAATTCTACCATCTCTTCTGTAGCCTTTGAAAACTGTTCCGCAGTGCGCTGAAGCGCCGGGTGAGTGTTATACTCATCCCGCGTATAACCATCTTCTACATAGGCTCTTTCGAAATAAGGAATCTGCATCAATTTATCCATCACATCTTTGGGGATATCTTCTAAGATGCGATCTTTCTCAAATGTTATCTTTTCAACATCAGACAAAAAAAGCACCTGGTCGATAAACCCTGGAGGGCACGTCATCACAATATCGGCACCCGCTTTTTCTTCCAGATGCCAGATTTTGTTGTTGCCATTGACGGTTGGTCCAATTCTAAGTGAGCAAGAAAGCATCTTATTTGGCATATTGTTATCTTTTAAATATTTATAAGCCTTTTTGAAAATCGCCAATTCCGCCAGCCGAACCTCACCATCGGAAAGTTCAATTTTCTTTTCTTTAGCAAAGTCTCTTAATCCGCCGAGGTCGCCATATCTGGATTCCATGTGGGTTATCACGGAACGCCATTTGGTCAGATCCACTTCGTTCTTTTTGGCCTTTTCGAGACCTCTTGTAACGCTCTTGGCACAATCCACCAGCTGGGGCAGAATAAACGTCAGCGTGTTGTTGGTGGGTATCCCCTTGGCGGTCAGATATTCAATCACGTCGTAACCTTCCTTGGAACCGGGTACCTTGATCATCACATTGGGATTTATGACCGCCAGCTCCTCCGCCTGTTTAATCATGGCATCCTTGTCGAAAACACTGCGCGGGTCCACCTGCCCGGAAAGATAGCCTTCTTTGTATCCGCTGGCTTCAAAAAGCGGCAGATACATGTCCGAGCCGCGCTTTACCACCGTCTTGTACAACTGCCAAAACAGGCCTTCTTTATCAATGTCCGGATTCTCCCGTATCAATTCTTTTGTAACCTTCTCCCAGCAAGGTGCATCATCTTGAATGGCCTGCAGAGATAAAGGCGGGTTGGTGGTCACCCCTCGAAACAGCTGCTTTGCGGGATCTTTTTCATTATACATCCTAACAAATTGATCAGCGAGCAAACCGCGATCTTCCGTTCCCGCTTTATCGAGCATCTTCTGACACCAGTTACCGAATATGACCGGAGACGAATCCCACCAAATCTCCATACCCGGGCTGACTTCGACCAGTTTCTCAAACAGGTTTTTCTTTTCCATTTTTCTTTCCTCCTAAAAAAGTAAATGGTCCGGACCCAGAGGACCGGCTTTGATCAACCCCCCGGAAAGGGAGCGCGGTAGCCTGGACTACTGAAAATATTAAAACTGTAGATGTCTATACTTTTTACTCCTATCCCGTGCCCAGTCAATGAACTAATTTTCGCACTATTTATAACTCAAGGTTATCGATTGGGGCCTTTGAAGCGATATTATTATCTGATCAGTTTGTTTACTAGGATAGATATACATAGGGTCTGCTTACGTTGAATCGTTAAAAGACCCTGGCGTGGATTGAGAGAACGGCTTCTCACCAGAACGGGAGTGGAAAGATATCATGTAAAAAGGCGGAAAACTGATGTGGTCCCTTATTCCTCCAACGAAACGCGTTCACATCATTATCGACTGCGGAAGCAAAGGGATGTGGCCCAGTATGTGAAGCGTCGCAAAGATGGCCGGCCAGCAATTAGTTTGGGGCAAAAATTTTAATCGGTCAATCAGGAGGAGGGTTTACAGTGTTCTTCGGCCCATAAATAAACCGTATCCATCAGACGCTGAACAGGCTTGGAGATGATTTTGTCGTTACGGTAGATCATGTAGAAATGTCGCTTAGTGGACTCGTCAGAAAGCGGTACAGCATTTAATTTTCCTGATTTTATTTCTTCATCAGCCGCCTTTCTGGATATCATGGCAATACCTGTTCCTGCCTCCACCGCACGTTTGACAGCTTCGTTATTCGAAAATTCAATATACTTGGAAATGGAAATGTTGTTTTTCTGGATCAGCCCGTCGATAACCTTTTGATGGACCGAGCCTTTTTCGTGCATGATTATGGACTGTCCCTCTAGATCCGCAATTTCAAGATGGGCTTTTTTGGTAAAGGCGTGATCGGGTGGCATGATAATGACGAGATTTTCCTCCAGAATCGTTTTTAAAACAAGCTTTGGATGCTCAATGGGAAAAGAGATGAATCCAAGATCGTTGGCTCGATTAACAGTCCTCTCGACAACCTCATTGTTGGAAAGGGTTTTCACCGTGATTTGTAGTCTAGTGTTTGAACGGCTAAAACGGTCGACAACGAACGGAAGGTAATGTGTTCCAAAAGTTTCGCTTGAATCGATCCTTAAGTGTCCTATTTTGTGATGCTGTAAATCCCGAATGTATTCTTCGGCCGCTCCTTCCAACTCAAAGATCTTTTCGGCGATTTCATAAAGCCCTTTGCCAGCGTAGGTAAGTTCCAGCTTCCTCCCCAGGCGCTTAAAAAATTTGATCTCATAGTAGTCTTGAATTCTCTGGATCCCCCGGGTCACAGCCGGTTGAGTGATGCAGAGATTATCTGCGGCAGCGCTTAGGTTTCCATACTTGGCTGCCATGTAGAAAATTTTCAGCTGGTTGAGGTTCAAAATCTTTTTCTGCAATCCCAGATCTTGAAGAAATTAACAATTCGAGGTAAACACAATCATGTTATAAAAGATTTAGATAAACGCCTCGACTCCAAGTTTTTGAGCGAAACCCGCTATTCCCCAGCGCCATAGATAATATGACTTTACGTCGGTCTACTGCTCCGTTTTTACTGGACTATTACACTGTTTTGCAAAAGGAACCTAAGTTAGCTTTGGCATTGCTACTTATGTTGCAATTTGATAGGAAGTCCAGTCGCGCCTCACGACTTGTGTTGCAGTATAGCATTGCCCGTCCGGTCGAAAGCGATATTATTTTTTTTCCGCCTGATACAGAGGTTATGGCCCAACCTCGGCACATCGTCCTGGGTTTCCTCCTCAGGTTAGTGCATCATGACATTCCTTGCATAAAATTCTCGGAAGTTTTTTGGCTTTCTTACGTGGTTTAGGATACCACGCCTCCCACATATCGGCATCTTCTCTGATGCAATGTTCTTTACAAAGAAACATACCGCATACGATACACATGCCAATGGCTGGGGTCTCTTTACCTTCTTGTGCACAAACATAGCATTGCATAACTATTCCTTTCTTTGATAGTACCGTTATGGTAGAAGTTCCCGTTCAATTGTTTTCTTATTAACTCGCAATTTCTAAATATTTCGGGTGAATTGGATTAACTATGTTCTCGTAAAAATGATCAAGATCAGTTTGCATTTACTTGCAAAATATCACCATGGAAGACCGAAACCTGGTAAAAAGCTCAATATTGCACCAACTATAAAAGTATTCACCCCCATTGAAAAGGTAAATCCAAGGTACGGGTGCCAGCCTTTTGGAAGATTCAGTGAAATTATACTCCCAATAGGAGGTCCAAGTAATGCGCCTAAAGCAGCACCAAGAATCACAACATGAATTCCGGTCCCGTAAGTGAGAACCATAACAGGCGCAATTGTAACCACAGGTATGTATGTCGGATAAAACGGCAATTCGAGGATTTTATCCCAATATAAATAAACTCCTATGGCCGATGTTAAAAACTGGCTAGAAAGTATAATTAGAAAAATTCCACTACCGTATGCAACACTCGCTGGACTAATAACGAAAATTATTAAACCGCCTATGATGAAAAGAAGACCTGCGAGTTCATTTCCATAAAAATTTGCGTCTGTAAAATCCGATAATACTTTTCGGACAAAAAAAGATGCTGGAGATATTTCTTTTTTGGGTATGCTTTTAGGAGCCTCGTCCTCTGTTTCGCTATCCGGTGGATCCGCTGGCTCTTCAACCTTCATCCATGGTATGAAATTACATGCTTGAAAGACTATCGCTCCCCCCACTGTCATAGAACCAACAAATCCAATAACTACACTTAAATTATTAGGAGTCACGAAAACTGCATTTATAAGATGGGCAAACGGCGTACATATCACACCAGCCAATACGCCGGCGGTTATTACTTTTTTGGGTCCACCTCCAAACATCAGAACGGTGGATGGGGCAACACTCACTATCGGCACAAATGTAGCTACAAAACCAATATCCGGCAAATTGAACATTTGTGCATAGAGAAAGTTTGAAGTGAATGCGCCGATTATTTGAGCAGCCAAAACATGTGGAAAAAGTCCACTACCGTAGCACACCTGACCGGTACCGGTTAACGGCATACCCTCCGGCACACCTTTAATAGCGATTGAACGTTTTCCCATAGCTAAATGAGCTAATAACGCCCCAAGAATTAGCAGTAATGAACCTAACACAGTCTTTTGAAATGCAGCGTCCCCCCAGTCTGAGATTAACCACGCCAATTGATGCAAAATGCTTCCTTCTGCAACTTTTTTAAACCAGTCACCATATCCAAGAAGCAAAGATGTATTTGGTGAAAAATTTTTGCCCAGCAAATAAAAGACAATAGAAATTGCGATTACGATTAAGAACCCTGCGTGGGAACGATTCGGTGTTTCTTTTGACATATTCCCCCCTTTCAATTAGCAAAGATATTATTTTTCACAAATTAACCCTTTAAAACTGCAGTATCAATATCAAGTAATTCACAAACGATCGCGATATATCCTTCTAATGATTTCAACATTTTATCAATGTTGACTAGTTCTACAGGCGTATGAGCGTATTGTTCCTCCATACCTGAGTATCCAATCGTCGGTATCTCCATCAATCCTGCACTCATGCTCCCATCTGTTCCAAATCTCCAGTATCCAAATTCTGGATTTTGACCGACTCCTTTCAACGCTTTCACCGTTTTTTTAACAAATGGATGCTCGGTGTCGGTGGTCCAAACGGGATGGTACTTCTTCACTTCTTTTTTATAACCAGTATAAGATTCCTCAACAAATGATCTGGGAAATGCCTCTGCCTCAAACTTTGGGTCGTTTTTCTTGATTTCTTTAAAAAGTTGTTCGAATTCCCCTAATATACTTTCCAAGGTTTCACCGGGAACATATCTTCGATCAATGGAGATTTCGCACTCATCAGGAACAATGCTCAATGCACCCGGTCGACTAAGAATATTTGTTATTGTGATCGAGCCTTCTCCGAGGTCGGCATGGCTCTTCATATTTTTACCCATCGCGTTGAATACTGCATCAAGAACAGGCACCATCTTTTCCAAAGCATTAATACCCGCCCAGGGGGTTGAAGAGTGGGCTGTCACGCCTTTGGTTTTAACCACAACTTCAACCTTACCACGATGGCCTAAAACAACCCGGAGATTTGTTGGTTCACATATGTAGACAACATCGAAACTCAGATTGTTTTCCGGTAAAGTCTTCTCACATAAGTATTCCATTCCAAGCATTTCGGCTGCTTCCTCGTAGACGACTTGGGAAAAAATGACATCCCCTGGAAGTGATAGGCCCCCATCTACCAAATCTTTTAGCACTTTCATTGTGTAAAATTGAACTGACATGCCGCCCTTAAGATCGGCTGCCCCCCTTCCATGGATGTTTCCCTCCTTATCGATTTCTGCTCCAAAAGGATCGTATTTCCAGTTATCTACGTTCCCTGCGGGAACGACATCAAGGTGACCATTCAACATTATATTTGGCCCTTTTCCACTTCCTCTGAGTACGCCGACAACATTGCCAGCTTCATCGATCAAGGACTCTTCTATTCCTACTTCTTTCAGCATTTTGAGGACAAATTTCGCAAGATCTCCCTCTTCTCCGGTTATTGAGGGAATTCTGATTATATCTTGCGTAAACTTTATCAAGTTCTCCTTCAATTCATTTATTATTTTATGCACAATTAATCCTCCTTTCATTGAAATCGGCATTAGGATCTTAAGCACAACCTAAGTAAAAAGATCGAGGCCCTAATTTTTCGGCTTTTTGCAGTACACAATACAGCCATTGAATCAATCAAGATTTAAACCCAATGACTTTATAAATTTTTATGCGTCTGAGGCTCCGAGATCTTTTATCCAAGGTTCAACTCTTGGGTCACTCCAGTAAGATCTTAATCTTTCCATTTTCCAGTTATGGTAGGTACCGAAATCAAATCGAAGCGTTGAGCTTTCATTCTGGGCGAGGGCCCAAAAACCCCATTTAATATCTGCCATCATCTTATACAATTTTAATCGAGCAAACTCCTTTGGAATCATTTCACCCCAATAGTATTCAATCATCGCTCTATCCTGATCCTCATAGAACATCATTGCCGAGGCAAACGTCCCCATATCCATACCGTAATCGTTCATAGAGCCCGTTTCCCAGTCAACGACTGCCATATGCTGCTTTTCGTCATTCCAACAAAAGTTATAAGCTAAGGTGTCATTTTCACATACCTTCCATTTTATCCCATCTTTAAGCACCGCTTCTTCAACTTTTTCACGATAAGAATTGATTCTATCTATATCTTGAGGAATCATGGTGTTATGCTCTACCATGAAATCATACAGCGTGCGAATCTGATCAAATACGGTTTCCTTAACTGGCAACTCACCTGGATAATCGTGGACTTTTTTTAAAGACAGCATTCCTTCCTTAAGCTTTACGGGATCCCAAAAGTCCACCGTATCCATAGTTCTATAACCTTCAAGCCATTCAAAAACTTCTCCCTTGGGTAATTGATAAGGAACTTTAGGCGAAGCACCGGCATCTGCAGCAATCCTGGATGCTGCTTGAGATACTTCCCTATTCATAAACTTATCTGTTCCCTCACCGTATACTTTAACAAAGTATTTCACACCATCCACCGTAACCATCCAATTTACATTGGTGATTCCGGCCATGAATTGTTCATATTTTACATCCTTTCCCTTCCAATCATCTATCGATGCTATAATGTCTTGAATGTTTTTTTCATTAATTTCTTGTTTAGTCATTTATAATCCTCCTTTCAATAATCACCTTTTGATTTTATTTGTTTTTACTTGTTTCTTGGCTTAACCTCGTGTGGATTAAGCAAGTGGGTACCCTTTCCAGTTGTCGAATCCTTTTTGGTTTTTAATACTCCATATCCAATTTTCGGTGCGTGGATCATGCAATAGATTTCGCAGGCGGGCCATCTTCCATCCGTAAGATCTTATGTAATCAAAGGCAGCAGGTCTGAATTTATCGAGTATAGATATAAAGAAACATGACTTAATTAAAACCAAAATCTTGAAAAGTTTAAACCGCGCAAATTGAAATTCATTTAATTCGCCAAAGTAGTATTCGACTAACTCTTTATCATGATCATCATACAGCATCGCTGATGTTGATAAAGTTGCAAGATCGCTACATACATCATTCATTGAAGCCCATTCGTAATCGACTATTTTCAAATCTTGTTCACTCTCATTCCACATGAAATCCCATGACCATCTATCACAAATATTATTAATACATGGCTTCAAATCCATGCCACCATTTGCACTGATTGCTTCCTCAATCCGGTTAACCAAATTTTCCAAGTAGGATCTCTCTCTTATTTCAAAGGTTGAATTTTTATCCATGATGGTCGATAGGTCACGAATCTGATCAAAAATATTTTTCTTGTTGGAAAGCTCTTGGCCACTGTTATGTAATTTCTTTAGTAAATCTAGAGACTTGAAAAGAAATTTTTCTTCAAATCGATGCTGGAATATCCATTTGTCTGTCCTCAGCCCGCTATAGTTTTCAAGCCACTCACTGATTTCAACTCCGCTATCTTTCAGATAGTAGGGTACAGCAGGACCAACACCGCTATCGGCTGCAATAACACATGCTTCGTGAATATGATCTCTATTGAAAAAGAGCTCTGATTTTTCACCCGGTATTTTTACAAAATATTTTTTACCATTAACGGAAACCTTCCAATTGCAATTCCACATAAAAAAATCAGGCCATCTTTCGTAGGTTAGGTCCTCTCCTTTCCAGTCCCCAATTTGACCGATTACATCGGCAATCAATTTTTCAGTTTTTTCCATTCTTTTTTCCTCCTTTTTCGTTTGTATTAATTCGGTTAATGCCATTAAACACTTTTCCAAATACTTAACAATGTGCCGCGGATACCCAACTAAGACATGTACGCTCCGAAGCAGATTGTTGACAAATCTTAAAGGATATTAGATTGATTCTGTTTACAGGTGTCAGTTGAAAATATTTTTATAAAAATATTTTATCCTTTCAATTTTATGATAATGATTAAAAGGGTGGGAAGAACAAAAAATTTGATAAAGTATATTGTGTAGACGCTTAAATGGCCCCAATGTAAAGGCCGTTGTGCATGGGGCGAAAGTCTTGCCCACTGACAGTTTCAGAACAGCAATAAAAAAGGGTTTTGCATTGGGCAATCCAAAAAGCGGAAAGGCACGGAGTGAATCGTTAAAGGTCTTCCTATTGAAAACTCCTTTGCCTCGACATCCGCTGCTGAAGTACTTCTTGTTGAACAGATTGTCGAGCGACCTGTTTTTAGGTAGGAACAACTTATGATGATTTATGGAGCCTTTGTTCATGTTGCTGCCCTCTTTATTCCATAAAGGATATTTTTAAACCGCTCCAGAAATTATCCTTTTTTTAAATTTTATATCTTCAAAGAGGTTCAAACATAAAACAAATCTTAAAACCAATTTTAGTCAATTTTAATTTCAATTTTTGTTGCAGGAACGTATTCTATAATAATTAAATAATATTTATTTCCTTTGTATAATAATAAAATAAAAATTTATTCCACCTGGAACAACTTTCCTCTTACAGAATAAAATTTCTTTTGTCAACATTTATAAAAAAAAATTTAATTCGCTAATAAAAAGTTCCATTTTGAATTAACCACCAACTGTTGTGCCATAAAGCTTCACCCTAACTCTCGGCAAAGGTAATACTCAATTAAATTAAAGGGGTTTACGTTTTCTTTGGTGTGCGAGTAACTCGTCTCACCGATTCCATTGTGAGAATTAGGCTTTGGCCCCAAAAAAGTTGCAAAGAGACAAAAAAATCAAAGCGAAAAAGAGTCTCTGCTGATTCGGAAAAAGGCGGCCAAGCAAAAAAGATACTTTTTGCAAGAGGTGTTTTTTATTTGACACTTCTAAACTTATCAATCTTAGTCTGGCATTTTAGAATTTTATGGATGTGTAAGTTGCTTGTTTAAGGCA
>PVMK01125738.1_pt1 | contig 15408 bp, 15 predicted proteins | sample 1853481 | NCBI WGS metagenome assembly PVMK01 (sample SAMN08533507, study PRJNA380276) | Marine sediment metagenome, whole genome shotgun sequencing project.
CACGCTTTCGACGCGCCAGGAGTCGGACCGCCGCTTGCTTGTTCGTCCCCGCGTGCTCCACGCGCCATCTTCCTTGGGCGTCTTTGTACTGAACGCGGTAACGCTGAGCGCCGTCGTCATACGTCACGCCCTTTGGAAGTGAGTTCCTAGCCACCACGATCCTCCAACCATGCGATCACCGCTTCCTCACGCAACCGAAGCGCACGCCCCGCTCGCACGCACGGGCAATCGTCACGAGACACCCATTTCCGCACGGTGTCGGCGCTCACGTCAAGCCGCGCTGCAATCTGGTGCGTCGACAGCAACTCGGGGACCCTCTCGTAACGCTGGACCGCCTCGCTGACGGCATCACGAATGATCTCCCATAGGTCGGCTTTGGTTGTGACAATGAGATCGAGGCGCTCGCTCATCTCTTGGGGTCCAGGTGGCGGTCAGGGTCCATCATCGCCTCGATTTGTTCCGGCGTGAGCCCAGGCGGACGTTTGCGCGGGGGCGGATACCGCTTGCTGTGGCCGAGGGCGCTTCCGACTCCGCTTGGTTTCTGATCACGCGCCTTCACGGGTTGGGGCTGGACCGCCGTGACGCTCTCGCAGTGCTTTCGACAGTAGCGAAGAAACGAGCTGTAGGACCCTGGGAATGGCTCGGGAGTTCGCGTCGTATACGAACGCCACACACTTTTGACCGAGCAGCCGCCTTCGACGCAGGCTGCAATCTCCTCGAGATGAATGCGAAAATACGGGTACGCATGCCGTAGCCGAGGGTCCCCTTGGATCGTTCGCTTGTCGTCACTCTTAACAGTCACATCACTGTTATCGGTTTTGCCCCCCAAAAAGTTGCGCGGGCCACCCGGCTGCCTCCGTGACGTCTTCTGACGCAGAGTGCCGCATGGTGATTGCTCTTGCTGTGCTCTGCGTCTCGCTGCGCTCACATGGTTCAGTCTGAATCCAGTTGGCACCGTTTGTGTCAATGCAAGGCAATCGGAGTCACTTCGATTCAGATCTGCGCAACGAACTTCAAGTGGCTTCATCGCGCGTCAAAAAGGGACCCAACTTGTTGGGGCAAGATGTGGGATTGTAAGACATCGAAGATGTCCCCAATCCCCGTTTACCGCGCTCAACGCCTTCGGTTTATTCGCATCGGAGCAACGACGCAATAAAGGCCACGAAGGCGACAAGGGGCCGTCCCCAAGCACCCTCGGACCTTTCTCCGGGAGCTTGACCGGCATCGGGACGAACTCGGTAAACCGCTGTTCGGCCGGCGTGGGTATCAGCGCTTCGCTCGCTCCGGAGACGCCGTACTCCCTCCACTCCGATAAGGGCGATTCTCCACTTTGTCACGGCTCTGACGTGGTCAGGTCGAAGACGACGGTGTTGTGCTCGCCTGGTCACAACCGAATGGTTTGGGTCTTGGCCCGGCTGCCCTGCCCGGCGCTGATCTTGTAGACTCCAGGCTTCAAGGATTGGTTTTTCAAGGGAGCCGTGCCCCGCGCTTTGCCGTTGATCCAGACCTTTCCCCAGGGGAAGCCGTTTTCTATTGTCCTGGTCCTGTATGATCGTTAGGAGTTAAGCCCTCCGCCTGGTTCATCCAGGCCGTGAACAACTTGTAGCCAATGGCCAGGACGACGGCGCCGACGAACAGTCCGATGACACCGGCCCGCATCAGGCCGCCGATCGCGCCGATCAGGATTACGGGCATCGGGATCTCCATTCCCCGCCCCAGGAACATCGGCTTGAGGAACGCGTCGCTGAAGCTGACGAACAGTGACCAGATCGTGAACAGGACCTGAGTCAGCGTGCTGTCGGACGTCGCGACCACGTAGACGATCGCCGGGCCCAGAATGAGCAGCGGTGGAAGCTGGGCCACCGCCAGGATCAACACCAGTCCCGTCCATAGTCCGGCGGCAGGAACGTCGGCCAGGAACAGACCGACGGCGGCCAGAACCGCCTGAACCGCGGCCACACCGACCACACCGTAGGCCACACTGCGGATCGTCTGGGTCGCGAGATCGACGGCGGCTTCGCCCTGCCCCCCCGCGATCCGCGCGCCGATGGCCCGCGCCGTCCTGCCGCCGCCCTCGGAGTAGATCAGCATCACGCCCGCGATGACGATGGCAACGATCGTGACCAGGAATGCAACGCCGAATCCGGTGAGGGTCGAGAGCAGCCACGAGGTGAAGCTTCTGACCTGGGGACCGAACTGCCCCAGCGTTGCCTCCAGGTTCTCCGACGCCTGCGTCCACACCTCGTGGACCCGATCTCCGATCAACGGCAGGTCGGCGACCTTGGAGGGTGGGGGCGGGACGTGAATGGCCTCCTCGGTCTCCTGGGCCCGCATCCAATTCACACCCTCGAGGAAGGAGTCCGAGACGAGAAGGGTCGGAACGATCAGAGCACCGACCCCCAACAGAATGAATAGCGTCCCGGCCAGCTTGCGGCGTCCTCCGAGCAGAGACTCCAGCCGGAAGAACAGCGGGCTCAACGCCACCGCGATGACGATCCCCCAGACCAGCGGCATGACGAAAGGCTTGAAGATCAAGAAGCACCAGACGGCCAGCGCGGCCACCACGAAGAGGCGGATCGCCACGTCGGTCGCCTTGCGCTGGAGCTCACGGGTCGACATATCGCTGACGGAATCGTTCATCACCACTCTCCTACTCGAGTTCGGCCGCTTCGAGCCGGCCATCTGCAATCGCCTTCACCAAGGCTTCATAGTACCTAGAGTGCGTCCGGAAGATCCTTCAATGACGCAGCGACGCGAACCATCGGGCCCTGATCGATCCTGAGGATGCCCTCCTGCGGCTGGTCGAGGTCCGCCGCTATCGTCAGCACCGCGCAGAACGCGACGACGAGGGGCACCATCGCCCACGTGCGCCTCGAGCCCGCTAGCGATGACTGGTAGCCCAGCGTGACCATCCCGAGGGCAGTCACGACGATGAGGCAAATCCAGACTGCAAACGGCACACGGTCGTAAAAGCCAACCGTGATTCGTTCCGCGTGTGTGTTGATCAGGTGACTTAGCGAATCCATGTAGAAGCGCACCCCGGGGTGGGCGCGATGCTCGACGGCCTGTACCCAGAGCTCGCGCTGGATGGCCTCCGAGCGCGAAACAATCTGAGCGAGGGGTACGTCGGGCTGCTCGAAGGTGTTGAAGGCGCGGATCTGCGCATACTCGGCAAGCTTCTCATGCGCGATCGACACCGCCTCTGGCGGCAACAGCAACGCCCGATCGTAGGCCGTTCGAATGGCTTTGGCGTCCTCACGCACCAGTTTTTTTCCGTCGTTGTGCTTGGTGTGAGTCATGTTGAAGGTGATCGCCAGCGTGAACGCAACAAGCGCAAGGGTGGCACCGACGACCGACCCGACCGGACCCTGGTGCTCGGGATGCTCTCGGCGCGCCTCGCGGCGCCCGAGCCAACGTCCTAACAGGAAAGCAAGCCAAGAAATCAGGATCGCGCATCCGAAAAGCGCGAAAAAGCCGCCGATAGCGCTCAGCATCGTGGGGGTCATTGTCTAAATCCTTCGCACAGGGGCTTTGAGCCTTTCAGAAATGCTCACGCACTTCAACCAGCAGAAACACGCGAAGCTCTCTTTGCTGTCGGTCCGAAGAGGCGGATGGTCTACCCAGACGCCCTGTCCGCTTCGCGGGCCACGCGACACTACATCTAGTTCTGGCCGGTTCGGTTCTCAACATGACTCCCATGCTGAGAGCCGAGTTGCGCGGTACTAGCTCGCCTGGGATTGCGGTAGGCGAGTAAAGGGCTACCGCAGCGCCGGTCCTGCATGCATCAGAGCGCGGAGCACCGCGAACATCGCGCCGACCTCTGCGAACTCCCGATTCACGTCGGGTATTTGTGACATTGTCATAAGAATGTCCGGTAGCGCGTTTTGCTCGTGTTCTTTGGAGGTGTTCTCATCGATACCTGTCCGCGACACCGTTCGAGAATCGTCGGAACCGGGCGAACTGCCGGCTGTTCGATTCCCACCGCCTCCACTACTTAAGACAAGTGATTGCTTGTGGTTAGCGAGTTCGCCGATCGCGAGTGACCACATAGTGACCATCGCCCGGTGGCGTCGGCGCGGGTTCGTCGAGTTTGGCAACGGCCTTTTTGAGCCGTGACTCGACGACCGCGACGAATAATACCCAGAAGTAACACACAAGTACCCGGCTAGCGTCGCCTGAGTCGCCTCAAGAGCCGACCCAGCAGCGTCCGCCATTGCTCCGCAAGCAATGGCGGCAAGGCGGGAGGGCTCGAACCCAGCGAAGGCAGCGGAACGCGCTTGGGGTACATCGGGACGATCTCGCGCTCAGCTGCAGTCCCATCGCGCTCGAGGAGGTCGTGCAGCACCTGTTCGATCGTGTCGACGGGTAGCTTGGGCAGCTCTTCAGCGAACCAGGCCTGCACCGCTTCGATATCGTCGGGGTCGATGTCGCCGTATTTGGCGGCTGCGTCGGCGAAAGCTGTGCTCGGCGTAGGCATCGTGGTTCCCCTAGCGGAGCGGATCGAGCTCCTTGCTCGCTTCGATGGCGGCCGGCACGGTGTAGTAGCAGTAGCGCCCGTCGCTTGGTTTCAGTAGGCGCCTCGGGCCTGGTGGAAGCTCGTCGTCGTCCGGCAACACCGCCATGCCGCGACGGCGATACCACCCCAACAAGGCGTCACCGCCACGTTCGTCGGCGTAGAGCGCTGTGCGGCCGAGGCGTCGTTTGTTCAGCGAACGGGTCACCGCAACGTCGAGGGCGATCGATCCAAGGCGTCGAGGGACCTGGTCGACCGGTATCGGGTGATCCTCGATCGTCGTGAGCGCTTCATGCGGAGCCGTCGAGAGAAACCACACGAAGACGCTTTCGCGACGGTGATCGTCGAGCGCCGGTACACGCCCCAACAGTTGCACGAGGGCGCAGGGAATGAACCTGTCTCTTTCTCGATCGGAGATCCCGATGGTGTAGCCGGCAGGCTTTCGCGTCAGCACCCGCCCGGCGACCTCGGCGAACGGGACGTAAAGGAGCCAGTTCCAGCCGTTGTCGGCCCGGCTGAGATCGCGATCAATGATCGGTTGAACGTGGGAATGCCACCACAGCACGTGAGGCACTGTCATTTTCGCGACGTGGATTGGCACGTCGTCACCGCCCTCGGTGGGCGCCCGACGGACGAACGGAACGCCACGCTGCTTTCTCAGGAACCCCACGCTATTTCCGTTGTGCTCCGGGATATTGGTAGTCCCGGGACGGAACGTATCGGAGGTCCACCTTTGCAACCTGTTCGACCTCTGACCTGATCTGGGCGCCGAGGTCATCGATCGTGGGCGGCTGCTCGGGTCCTGCGATGAGAATCTTGACCGTGCCGCCGGAGACCAGGACGGATCGCACGACGACGTCCGTCCCGTACTGACCTACCCATTGGCTCGTGATCTTCGTGATCTTCGTCTGCGCGATGCTGTCGCGAAATACTCTCGCGCTTGCCATCGACAGCGGAATCGCAACGAGAAGAACGCCCAGCGCGATGATTCGGTAAGCCCGCCGCTTGTTGAGATGGCTCTCCCCTTCGGTTGCGGCCGCCCCCAACCCAAGCAGCGCGAAAATGGCACCACCTGCCAAGAGGATGGATAGGAAATTCGTCAGGAACAACAGGAGCGCGCCCCAGGCATCCGTCCACTGCGAAAGCGAAATGCCGACGACGCATAGCGGCGGGACAAGCGCAATCGAGATCGCGACGCCCGGAATCGAATCGGCGATGTCATCGCGACTCGTCGCGAACGCGCCCGCCGTCCCGGCAGCGAGTGCTGCCAGCAGATCGAGCGCGCGCGGAGTCACCCGGCCTGTGATCTGGGAGTTGGTCTTGAAGTCGACGACGTGAACCGCGACCACGCCCAGCGCGGCGGCCACCGCGATCACGCCCAACGCGCCCGCCACGACCAGCAGGACAGAGCGCCACGCACGCGGCCCGCTTCCCATGACCAGCGCTGCCGTCGTGGCCAGGATCGGGGTCATCAGCGGGGCGATGATCATCGCTCCGATGACCGTGGCGGTCGAGTCTTCGATTACCCCGTTCGCCGCGATGACGGTGGAGAGGAAAAGCAAGACGGTGAAGCGAACCAGGTATCGCCGCGACCGATCTCCCTCGAAAAAGAGCTTACTCTCCAGCTCCGGGATATCGTCGGGAGCGTATCGGTCGTCTCTGAGGATGGCTGACAGGCTTGCCATGAGGTTGGCCTCCTTTGGGGAATGACTTCGACTCTAACGTCGTCGCCCTCGAGATGCGCTGATTTGGACATGGTTTGTTCCCGCTCGCCCGAGGCGGGCTAGCGCCGGACAAAGGGTTAGCGCTATGCAAATTCGGCAGAAATATTGGGGGGAATTGTGAATGTGGCGCACCTAATTGGCCTTGCGTTTTGGTTCCCTGGGAGATTAGATGCCTGACCCGGAGGCAAGCTATGACGAATGGAATAGAAGCAGTGGATCAGGAAATGCTCGGCACGATCAAGCGCCACGCTGGGCTCGGGATGGCGCTTGGGATTGGCATCGTCATCGCAGGGGTGCTGGCCGTCTTCTCGCCCCTGGTTGCGGGGCTCTCGGTTACGATCGCCGTCGGGGTGCTGCTGATCGTGTCGGGCGTCTCGCGGCTGTTTCTCGCCTTCAAGATGGGTTCGTTTGGGCGTGGTTTGCTCATGTTCGTCCTCGGCGTTCTGACGCTGGTCGCAGGAGGCTACCTGGTCGCCCGACCCGGCATGGGGCTGGCTACGCTGACCCTGGTCTTGGCGGCGTACCTCTTCGTCGAGGGTCTCTTTGAGATCATCTATGCGTTCCGACTCCGACCGATCAAGGGTTGGGGCTGGACGCTCTTCAGCGGCATCGCCGCGTTGGTCCTAGGGGTCATGATCTGGCGGCAGTTCCCCGTTTCAGGGATGTGGGCCGTCGGCACGATCGCGGGCATTCACATGATCTTCGCCGGCTCGTCGACGGCGTCGCTCTGCCGCGCTGCACGCGCCGGGGCGAAAGCCGAAGAGGTCGAAACCAGCTAGGAGGCTGGGCGAACGAACCTCCTCGGAGTCAGGCGTGGTAAAACCGCAAAAGAAAAGGAGACGGCGGATCATGATATGGGTGGCGATCGTTTTCCATGTGGTCGGTTTCATCTCGTCGATCGACGCAGTGATGAGCACACGGACCGCACAGGGGGCCGTGGCCTGGGCGGTGACGCTCAACGCGTTTCCCTACTTGGCGGTGCCCGCGTACTGGGTTCTTGGACGCAGCAAGTTCGAGGGCTATGTGACGGCGCGGCAGGATGGCGATCACGAGATCCGACGGTTTGCCAAGCTTGCCGACGAGAAAACGCTCCATCTGCGCTCCACTCGCGCGGAGGAGGTAGGCGCCAGCAGAACCAGCGAGAACCTAGCGAAGATCCCCTATCTCCGCGGCAACGAGGTCGAGCTCCTGGTAGACGGACACGCGACGTTCAGTAGCATTTTCGAAGGGATCGCCAAGGCCGAGAAATACGTCCTGGTTCAGTTCTTCATCGTCAAGGACGACGAGCTCGGCCGCGAGCTCAAGTCGGCGGTTCTCGAGAGGGCCCGCGCCGGAGTTCGCGTACATGTCCTGTACGACGAAATCGGCAGCACCACTCTACCCAAGAGCTACCTCGAGGAGCTCCGCGACGCGGGAGTCGAAATCCTCGACTTCCATACGCGGAAGGGGCCCGGCAATCGCTTTCAAATCAACTTTCGCAACCACCGGAAGATCGTGGTCGTCGATGGCCACACCGCTTGGATCGGCGGCCACAATGTCGGCGACGAGTACATGGGGAGGGACCCCGAGTTCGGCCACTGGCGGGACACCCACGTCAAGATCACGGGGCCGTCCGTGCTGTCGGTCCAGCTTTCCTTCCTCGAAGACTGGTACTGGGCTAGCGAAAAGACGCCCGAGTTGCATTGGGATCCACAGATGGTGACCGATCAAGGCGTGGACGTGTTGATCTACCCGACCGGCCCCGCGGACCGACTGGAGAGCGCGACGCTGATGTTCATGACGGCCATCAACGCCGCAAAAGAACGACTGTGGATCGCGAGCCCGTATTTCGTCCCCGACGAATCGATCATGAACTCGCTCCATCTCGCAGCCTTGCGTGGGGTCGACGTCCGGATCCTCATTCCAGACAAGGCCGATCACATGCTGGTGTACCTGGCCGCGTTCTCCTATTTCGAAGAGGCCGCAGGAACAGGAATCAAATTCTACCGCTACATGGACGGCTTTCTTCACCAGAAGGTGCTGCTCGTCGACGACGACATTGCCGCGGTTGGCACGGCCAACTTCGACAACCGCTCCTTCCGGCTCAACTTCGAGATCATGGCCGTAGTCGCCGATCCCGCATTCGCGACTGAAGTCCAGCAGATGTTCCTCGACGACTTCGAGAAATCGGTAGAGATGCAACCGGGCGACTACGAGAATCGGTCGTTCTGGTTCAAGTTTGCCGTACGCATCGCGCGGCTTACGGCACCGATACAATAGGACGACCAGCTCGCAGGGTCTCCGGCGGACTCCATACGCCAGTCATCAAGCCGCCGGTGGTCTGCGAAAGAGCCAACGCCCACCAAGAAATACGAGGTAGATAAGGTAGGCGGCTTTTTCTCAGTGTGGACTGCGTGGCTGCGGCTTACTGGCAGGCTGCAGCATCGGCGCGCGCGTCTAGAACCGCGCGCTAATCTGAATGCGCCACGCGAACTGACTGCCATCATCGTTGCGCTGGATCGAGTTCAGAGGCGAGGCAGGTACGTTGGAGCCGCTCTCGCGGCCCAAGAAATACTGGAAGTCACTCGAGACTTTCACGTTGTCGTGGTTTGGGATGACGAAGTACGACAAGCCGACGCCGAACGCATGAAAGTTGCTGGGCGCGCTCAGGACTTCGCCAGGCAGCGCCGGAGGCGGGGTGCCTTGGACCCTTGGTTTAGGCACGACGCTGTACTGTCCGAACACCTGGAGGTCTTTCAACACGAAGTAGCCGCCCATGAGCGTCACGCCCCCTGAGACCACCTCCTCGGCCTCGTTGGTCTCGGTTGCATCGGTGGCGTCTTGACCCACCACTGCCGAAAACAGTGCGCTCCAACCATTGCCTCGCACCGAAACGTCGACGGTGCCCGAGGCGATCTTCGCAGGAAGGCTGCCTTGGGTCCGCCCACCGTCCTGATAGTGCAGGGCGCTCCCAAGGCGAATGCCAAACGGCGTGCCTCGGCGCGCGACGAGCCGATTGAACCCGGCCAGACCTGCGTCACCCCAGGCATACTGTGTGCGCAGCGTTATCGCGTAGTCCGCGTTCGCAGACGACCGAATCTCGGAGAACCCCGTTCGAAGGCCATCGGAGTAACCTAGGTTGATCGAGAAACGATACCGCAGGTAGGTGAACATCACTCCCTTCGAGCTTCCCGGTGTGTAGACGTTGTCTACGATCGAATAGTCCAGGAAGAACAAGTCGTCTGGGTTGATCAGCGACTCGGCGATGAGCTCGTTCATGAACAGCCCGGCGCGCATCCGGAAGTACTTCCACTTCAAGTCGATGAACGCGCGCTGGAACTCGATCGTGCCACCCGCAACGACACCGATGCGCATGACCAAAGAGTGGCTGAGGCTAGCAGGGTTGAAAGAGTCGGCGATCGAAGCGTCGACTACGCTTGTTCTGCTATGCGCCGTGTTGGCGCTGGCTTGGGTTGTCGATTTCGTAGTCCGCAAGATCCTGCTCCGCTTCGCAGCCGTGCTTGCCAAGCGCACTCGATCCCAGTGGGACGACAAGCTTCTTGAACACCGGGCGTTTCACAGGGGCGCGCACATCGTGGGCGCGTTGGTCGTCTACGCCTTAGTGCCCGCGGTTTTCGCAAATTGGCCCACGCTCAACGCGATTATCCGCAACGTGCTCGAGGCGTATGTGGTGCTGGTGACGTTGTTGGCAATCACAGGAGCGCTTCGAGCGCTTTTGGACGTCTATCAAGCCAACCATCCTGAAAGCCGAGTCCCGATGCGCGTGTTGGTCCAAGCGACGACCATCGCGATGTGGTTTATCGGTTTGATCATCATCATCGCGCTTCTCATCGATCAATCGCCGACTGTGTTGCTAGGCGGACTTGGGGCGATGACCGCGGTACTGGCGATCGTCTACAAGGACTCGCTGCTCGGTTTCGTCGCCGGCATTCAAATCGCATCGAATGATCTGCTTCGCAAGGGAGATTGGATCGAGATGCCCGACTACAACGCCGACGGCGACGTGACCCAGATAGGGCTAACCACCATCAAGGTGCAGAACTGGGACAAGACGATCACGTCGATCCCGTCCTATGCGATCATTACCGCTAGCTTCAAGAACTGGCGCGGGATGAGCGAATCCGGAGGGCGCCGCATCAAACGCGCGATCCAAATCGACATGAACAGTGTTGAGTTCTGCACGCAGGACATGATCGATCGCTTTCGCAGGATCGACGACCTGAAAGACTACATCGACGAAAAGCAAAAGGAGCTTCAAGACTGGAATGCGAAACGCAAGATCGACGACAGTGTGCTCGTCAACGGCCGGCGCATGACGAACCTCGGGACGTTCCGAGCTTACCTAGTCTCGTATCTTCGAAACCATCCGATGATCAACCAAGACATGACTTTTCTAGTGCGCCAGCTGCCACCGGCCGCTGAGGGTTTGCCGATCGAGATCTATGTGTTCAGCGGGGACAAACGCTGGGTGGCGTACGAGGACATCCAATCGGACATCTTCGATCACATCTTGGCGGTGATCCCGGAGTTTGACCTACGGGTGTATCAACATCCAAGCGGGAAGGACGTCCAGGAAATTGCTTCGTTGGGACAAGGGCTCGGTGCAGTCCGCCAGAATCGTTAGGCCCGTCACTATCTGGGGAACGTCGGTAACCTCGAGACCGAAACGGAGCACTTGCCCTTACGGATTCGAACCTCTCCCTCTTACCTGAATTGCGCAGAATGCCTCATGAGTTAACTTTGCGAGACTAGAAGAGGGGTTTGAATCGGCTATCAGCCCGTATCGACGGATCCGAAATCTGGTATGAGAATATAATGGTCAGCAGATCATTTTCGATGGCGGCCAGGATCTGAAGTCTTCCAGCGTCGATACAAGCGTGCGGCGCGCTTATGCGAAATCGGGATCGCACCCATTCGCGGATGTCCAAGTCGTTGCGCCTACAGCTTCCTTCGCTGATTGAGATCGACTACCGCGTTCGCTGGTTCCGGCACAACTCGGCCACGCTCAGCTCGCCGCGCATCCCGTCGAGCACGATCCGGATCTTCTCCTCCGCGGAAAACCTCCGGCGCGTCTTGCGACGGATGTCTCGCACTGCGGCCTCACTCGATTGTTTCTTTGTTCTTGGCATGGGACACTCCTCAGCAGGGCTCTCGCCCTCGGCAAAGTGTCTCTTAACTCAGAGCCCTTTTGTATCCGAGTTCAGCTGACGGGATACACAGCTCGTAGCCGCGAAGAACTGACCGCGCACCAAGCACGAGCACGACCCTCAGGAGGCTTAGCCCGGCTGCGGACGCTGGTCGGTCTTCGGGGTAGCGGTGGTGCGGGCCTCGACGCGTCGGACCTGGACCTCGTGGCCCATCATGATCGCCATGCCGCTGACCGGTTCGAGGTTGGCGTGCCCGCCTGGGATGACCTCGTTGATGTTGGCCCCCGGCAGGGCCGCGGCTCGCTGCACCGGCGCGCCTTTGTGACCCCAGCCGTGGGGAACCGCGATCACGCCGACACGCACTTCATCGGTGAGGCGGGCCAAGAGGCGTACGGCCCCCTGATCGGTACCGATCTCGATCTGGTCGCCATCGGCGATCGAAAGTGCCTCAGCATCGACGGGATGGATGAGTGCGCGGTTGCCGGACGGCTGCCGAATGTGCGGACTGTTGTGCATCCAGCTGTTGTGTGAGCGCCGGTCGCGCTGCCCGATCAACACGAGCTGGCCGGGCCGAGGGCGGAGCCTGCTCTCCTCGGCTTGGAGTCGCGGCAGGTCGGCGGCGACATCAATCGGGTAGAGCTGAACCTTGCCGTCCTTCGAGGCGACACGCTTGCCAAAGAAGGAACCCGGCTCGTTGGGCGGCAGCAGCACGCCGCCGGGCTCTTGCTTGAGCTGTTCGAGCGTCACCTCTCCTCCCCAACGCATCAAGAGGGCCAGGACATGATCGGGCGTGAGCTCGGCGTTGCCGGGCAGCCGCGCGAGCAGGCGATTGATCCGGGGCAGCAGGTTGCCCACTTTGCCCCACGGTTTGGCGCCGCAGGCCAGGGCAAGGTCGGAGAAGATGCGCCACTCTTCCCGCCGCTCGTATTTGGGTCGCACCATCGGCGGCGTGTACTGAGCGTGGGGCGTCACCTGCAACATGGCGTGCGAAGCGGGGTAGTCGGAGCGCTCGAGCATGTCGGTCGCCGGCAGCAGGTAGTCGGCGTAGGCCGAGGTCTCGTTTCGATAGATGTCGATCGAGACCAGCAACGAAAGCTTCTCGAACGCCCGAGCCAGCGCGGCGCCGTTGGGCATCGAATGAACCGGGTTGCCGGCCGACACGAAGAGCGCCCGAATGCGCTGGGGATCGTCGTTGTCGATTTCGTCTGGCAAGGCGGAGATCGGAAAGCACCCCGCCACCTGATGCCAATCGCCGCGCAGCGTGCGATGTTCGTTGAAACCGCCGAGGCCAAGCCAGCCCGCAAGCTTGAGGGTGTCGAACGGACCCCGAGGCACGAGCAACCCTCCCCTGCGGTCGATGTTGCCCGTGATCAGGTTGAGCCCCTGGACCAACCAGTAGGCAATCGATCCAAACGGGCCCATGTTGACGCCGGTCGACATGTACAACGCCGCACCATCGGCGTTTCGATAGGCGCGCGCGAGCTCGCGGATGATCGAGGCATCGATCCCGGTGACCGGGGCGACGCGCTCTGGGGTCCAGGCCGCAGCCATAGCGACAAACTCGTCGACCCCGTGGGCGACCGCCTTCGCCGGCCCGAGGTCGATTCCATCTTCGTGGGCGATGACGTGCAGCATCGCCATCAACAGGTAAGCATCGGTTCGTGGCTGAATCGATACGTGCTCCCCCACCTTTTGCGCGGTCTCGGTGCGACGAGGGTCGACGATCACGACCCGGCCGCCGCGCGCCTCGATGCTTTGGAGGCGCTGCAGCGCGTTCGGAAGCTGGACGATCGACATCTGGCTCACGACCGGATTGCTGCCCATGCACATGAAGAAGTTGATGTGATCTAGATCTGGAACCGGATGCACCATCGAACGGCCGTACATGACGGTGGAGACGTGCAACTTGTTGTTATTGTCAACCGAGTGGGAAGCGAAGAGGTTGGGCGAGTGCAGCGCTTCGATGAACCCCGACGACATCAAGATGTTCTGGAAGCTGAAATAGGTCGGGTTGCCGGTGTAGAGCCCGACGGACCGAGGTCCAAACTCTCTACGCAGCTCCTGAACCTTGGCGCCAATCTCCTCTATCGCTTGCTTCCAAGTGATCCGCTCGTACGTCGAACCGACCCGTTTCATCGGGTAGTTGAGGCGCTCTTCGTCGTCGTGCATCGCGCCGCTACCGAGCCCTTTGACGCAGCAATATCCCTTAGACACCGGGTTGTCGCGATCGGGACGAACTGCACCCACGCGCTCGGTTTGCTCGTCGACCTCGACGGTGAGACCGCAGTGTGCTTCGCAGATTCGGCAGTACGTACGCTTGATGGTGGTCATGCCAATGCTCTTCCCTGTGTACCTCGAAGCACGTGATGTACGCCCATACGACTAGCTACCGCAACCCGGCGACTGAGATCATCGGCTAGTTTCACATCAGCACGTAGAAATCACTGTCGTTCCTCAAAACGCTGTCCGTCGCGAGACGTGAGCCACGATGATCGCGAAGGTGACGAAGCGGACAGAGTTCGGACCCTTGCGTGCGTTGCCGAAGGTTCGACAAGCGCGAATCACTTTGCGGCATCCGCGTGAGCCTCGCGCAGTGCGCGCAGCTCACGCTCACGCCCGACTTCGTGTGGGACCGAGACTTTGGGTGAGGCTGCGCGTCGCGTGTAGCGATGATGCATCCCGCCGACCATCGGGAGAGCGATGACCTTCCCCACGTCGGGTTCTCGCTCGCCATTCGACGGATGAGCGTCCGGATCTCCGCATCGATCGGTGGACGTCCGGTTCTCTTCCGGCTCTTCCAGGTCCAGTAGAGCTTGAAGCCTTTGCGATGCCAGCCGATCACGGTCTGGGGCTTCACGATGATCAGAGCGTTGTGCCAGTCTGGCCACAGGCTGCAGAGGGCGACCCAGAATGCGCGGTCCGCTTGGGTCAGCCTGGGGCGTTTGGTCTTGCGCTGCACAATGGCCAGCTGTTGTCGCAAGGCGAGGTTCTCGAGCGCGAGCTCACGCTGCGCCTTCAGGCTCGATCTGGCGGTTGCGAGCAGGACGTACAGCAAGTGAAGCATCGGGGTAGGCTAGCTTGACCCCGAGTACGGAAACACCAACGATTGCGCCGTCGACGGGGTTCTGAGGAGGCACAGGCGGTACGGCGGGAACGGGCGGCGCTGGAGGAGCCAGCGAATTCTGCATAAACAACGGAAACTGTAGCGACGACGACTGCGTTTGCGCTGATTGCGTGGGGGACTTGGGCTGCAACGCCGGCTGCGACAACAACGAGGTGTGCAACGCGTTCCGGGAAAATTGTCTGTGCGCCGATTGCAACACGCACCCCGAGTGCCTGAACTGAACCTCGACTAGCATGGCAGACGACAAAGCGTTGGTGCTTGGCGCGAGCGGCTTCCTAGGAAGCCATCTGGTCAAGGCGCTGGTGGCAGCAGCGGCACCTTCTGCAACGACGGAGATTGTGCGGACGACGAGGAGCCGGCGGGGCAGTGCACGACCGCTGTGGCGGCGTGCATTGCCGAGAAGCCGATCAACACAGAAGAGTGCATCCTCAAAGTCTTCTTGCAAAACCCCAATGAGGTACTTGCGATCTGAGAGGACTCGGTGCTTGTTGTATCCCGTTAGCTGAACTCGGATACAAAAGGGCTCTGAGTTAAGAGACACTTTGCCGAGGGCGAGAGCCCTGCTGAGGAGTGTCCCATGCCAAGAACAAAGAAACAATCGAGTGAGGCCGCAGTGCGAGACATCCGTCGCAAGACGCGCCGGAGGTTTTCCGCGGAGGAGAAGATCCGGATCGTGCTCGACGGGATGCGCGGCGAGCTGAGCGTGGCCGAGTCGTGCCGGAACCAGCGAACGCGGTAGTCGATCTCAATCAGCGAAGGAAGCTGTAGGCGCAACGACTTGTACATCCGCGAATGGGTGCGATCCCGATTTCGCATAAGCACGCCGCACGCTTGTATCGACGCTGGAAGACTTCAGATCCTGGCCGCCATCGAAAATGATCTGCTGACCATTATATTCTC
>PVMK01125650.1_pt1 | contig 15402 bp, 14 predicted proteins | sample 1853481 | NCBI WGS metagenome assembly PVMK01 (sample SAMN08533507, study PRJNA380276) | Marine sediment metagenome, whole genome shotgun sequencing project.
AATGGTTGCAACGAGCTTCCTTCAGGAAGCATGGCCGCGGTATAGACGATGACACGCAGCAACAGGGCAGAGAAGAGAGCCAGCAACAGATTTGCTGAAGGACCTGCCAGAGAGACCCAGATCATATCTTTTTGTGCGTGACGCAGATTATTCGGATTGACCGGCACCGGCCGAGCCCAACCAAAGCCAAAGACCAGCAGAGCAATGGTGCCAATGGGATCAAGATGTTTAATCGGGTTCAAAGTCAATCGACCTAGCAGCCGCGCCGTCGGATCGCCGAACTTGTCAGCAATAAAGCCGTGAGCAACTTCGTGCAGGGTAACCGCAAGCAAAGCCGGAACCAGCATGATTGAAACTTTAAGTAGAATATGTTCCATAGAGAAAAGCTCTGTAAACAATAAAAAGATGTATATTCTCTAGCAGATGCGCCAAAGTAAGTCAACGACTCATAGGCGACAAAATCCGCCTAACTATTTGATTTAACAGGAGCATAAACCAGCCTCCAGCCCCTAGCCTCCAGCCTCACAACAATTCAAATACTTACGCTGCGTCAAAGCGATCTCGTCATCTGCCGTCACCACACGCCCATCGAGGCGCGCGTAAAGAAGATTGTCAAGAATGGTTTTGTAGATCGGGCCGGAGGCAAGACCGAGCTTTGCGAGGTCATGCCGGTGAGTATTGGCTGGACACTGCGCAATTGCGTTATATACAGCGAAACCCATTGGCGAACGTGTTCTTTGCTGGTTCTGGCCATCATAAAAAGCAGTATTTCTGTCGATAGCGGTTTGAACCAGCGATACAAACTACTCGATTTTGGTGAACGCATCCCATGATTGCGACCTTCCAGTCGCTTCAACAAGGCCATGGCAGTCGCGCGCTGCTTGTTCAAGATATCAAGGTAACGTGGCAGGATCTGCAAACGCTCACAAAGATGCTTGATCCCTGCGCGATCATGTACAGCAGTAAAGGCCAGCAGATAGCAAAGCCAATGTTCGCACGGGCGCCCGGTATAAAGCAGGTCATACCAGTCGGTAGCACGTCTCGCCTCATCAAAGAACTCTGAGTAATCGACTTTGCTGGTCAGATCAGGATGGAGACATTTGAGTACATCCAGGCTGGCCAGTCGCGAAATATTCGGTAACGGTTGATGCTCATCCATAATCAACAGAAGTTCATTGAAGATCCGTTTGCCACTCACCTTCTCCATCAGGCCAAGCCGCACAGCACTTTTCAGCAAGTGTTCCGTCTGCTTGCCGATTTTAAAACCGAGGCGCTGTTCAAACCGTACGGCCCGAAAAACCCGGGTCGGATCTTCGACAAAGCTCAAGTTGTGCAGCACGCGAATCGCCTTATCATCAATGTCACGCTGACCACCGTAATAATCGAGCAGTTCACCGAAAGTATGATGATTCAGACTGATCGCCAGAGTGTTGATGGTAAAGTCACGACGACTGAGATCCATCTTCACTGAAGCGTGTTCAACATCAGGCAGAGCACCGGGTTCCAGATAATACTCCATTCTCGCTGAAGCAATATCCAGTTTAAAATCATCCGGGTAAATGAGCACTGCGGTACCAAACTTGTGGTGACAGCGCACCCGGCAGTCGTTGCCACGGGCAAAGGTCTCAGCAAAGGCAACGCCGTCACCTTCAACCACAACATCGATATCCAGGTTTTGCTTATTCATCAACAAGTCACGCACAAAGCCGCCAACCACAAAAACGTTGACATCAAGCTCGTCACCAACCTGACCAAGTTGCGCCAGGAGATCCTGAATCCATTTCGGCAGACGGTTACGAACCAGCCGCTGGATCTGACCAATGTTGTAACGTCTACCACCACGGCTGACCAGGCTGCGTTCGCCTGAACGTGGCGGCGTACCGTCACTGCTGGTCAAATGGCGCAACAGGTCGGTGCGGGTGACAGCTCCAGCAAGTTTTCCATTTTCAACCACCGGCACAAAACGTTGGTTACTCTCGACAATCAACGTTTTCAAGGTAGCAACAGTCGTTTGCGGACTGACCTGATGGAAATCGCTGGACATAATCTCGCTGACCAGTTGCTTTTGCAGGCCGTGATAGACCGCCTTGTCGACCAGTTGGCGTGAGATGGTGCCGACAACGACATCTCCTCTGACCACAGGCACAGCGTTGATACTGTAACGGGAGAGAGTCTGGTGCGCATCAGCCACAGAATCATCCTCTGCCACAGTCTTGACCGGTGTCGACATCAAATGTCGAGCCTGCCATTGCGGCTGGATGTGCTCTTGCAGAAGAGCCGGTAATCGATCAAGCACCTGCAGCAAAGTCAGATCACGGACTGCACAGGACGCCGCTGAAGCGTGTCCACCACCACCAAATTCCGCCATGATATCGCCGACATGAATTTCCTTCAGTCGCGAACGGGCGACGATGAAAATCCGGCGTTCCATGCGCACGATCACAAAGAGAACATCGAGGTTCTCCATATCTTTTAGCTTATGCGCAAGGGTGGCGATATCACTGACAAAATGATCAATGGTCGCGTGAGCAAGAGCAATATTGAGGCCGCGAACATTAAGTATCGTCTTACTGGCGATCAGATCATTAAGCAAGCGGACCTGATCTGGAGTCAGTTCATGGGTCGTCAGATCGGCGACCACATTGAGACTGGCTCCGTTACTCAGGAGATAAGCAGCAGCCTGATAATCTTTAACTGTCGTCGTATGGAAGGTCAGACTACCGGTATCTTCGTAGAGGCCGAGCATCATCATGGTTGCTTCATCAGCAGTCAGCTTAACCTGCTGCTCCATAAGCAGATGACTGATGACCGTGACCGTTGATCCGAGCGCTTCAACATGCTCAGTTGAACCTTTCAGGCTACCGGCCTTGGTCGCATGATGATCGTAGATATGAATATCGACCCCTGGCCGCTTGGCAACAACAGCAAAAGGACCGATACGGGACGCCTGGCGAACATCAACAAGGATCAGGCGGGTGATAGCGTCCAGATCAATGTCGCGAACACGCTTGAAACCAAAAGCATATTGCGCGCTATTCAGAAAAAACTCGCGCAGGCTACGTTCCTGGCCACCGGGGAAAACCATGACGGCATCAGGATAAAGACGCTTGGCGGCAATCATCGAACCGAGGCAATCGAAATCAGCGTGGATGTGGGTTGTGATTACTTCCATAGTGAATTCCAGGAGGCTCCAGGGGCTGGGGACTAGGGGCTAGGGGCTAGTTTATACAGAACCTTACCAGCCTCCAGCCTCAGCCTCCAGCCTCCGCATCTAAACCTTAAGACTGCCGATTAATTGATGAATATCATCGATACCTTCATCAATACAGAATTCTTCAATACCGTCGATGATCGTCAACATTGCTGTCGGATCGACGAAATTGGCTGTGCCGACCTGAACCGCGGTGGCACCGACGATCAGGAATTCGAGAGCATCCATTGGCCGCGCAATGCCGCCAATGCCGATCACTGGAACCGAGACAGCCTGTACGACCTGATGAACCATACGCACGGCGACCGGTCGTATCGCCGGCCCGGAGAGACCACCAGTGGTATTGGCAATGCGTGGCTTGCGGGTGTGGACATCCACCGACATGCCAGTAAGCGTATTGATGCAGGAGATGGCGTCCGCGCCTGCCTCTTCGACGGCTCTGGCAACAACCGTGATATCAGTCACATTGGGCGTCAACTTGACGATCAACGGCTTTTGCAGGTTCTTGCGTACCAGAGTAACAACTTCGCTGGCTGCTTGAGGATCGGTACCGAAGACGATACCACCCTGCTTGACGTTCGGGCAGGAGATATTCAGCTCTGCAGCAGCGATTTCAGGAATATCGTTGAGACGCCTGGCAACTTCGCCATACTCCTCAAGAGTATTGCCGAAGAAATTGGCAATCACCGGAGTATTGACGGTGCGCAGATAGGGCATCTTGTGTTTGATAAAAGCATCGATACCGACATTCTGCAGGCCAATGGCATTAAGCATGCCACTGGTGGTTTCAGCGATTCTTGGCGTCGGGTTGCCAGCCTTGGGCTTTAGCGAAAGGCCCTTGGTGACGATTGCACCGATCTTTTCCATATCCAGGAAGGGCGCATATTCTTCACCGTAACCGAAGGTTCCTGAAGCAGGCATGACCGGGTTACGCAGCTTGATCCCGGCGATTTCCACACCCAGATTAGGACGTTTGATATTTGCTTTATTTTGTTCACTCATCAGGCGCACCCTCCACAGCTGTTATCACTCTGCCCCAAGGCACTCCAGTCCAGATATTGCGATTTAAAGACTGGTCCGACCGTACAGGTGCAAAGATAACTCGGGTTTTCATCCGTATGCCCTGCCCCCTTGACGACACAGCCAAGACAAGCACCGACACCACAGGCCATGGATTCCTCCAGCGAGACCTGCAACGGCACCTGGCTGGCGGTACAGATGTTGTGAACGGCACCGAGCATCGGCAGAGGACCACAAGAAAAGACCTCAGCGCCAGGATATTTCTGAAGTTTACGTTCCAAAACCTGGGTCACCAGACCCTCTTCACCGAGGCTGCCGTCATCAGTGGAGATAAAAGTTTCCACTCCGAGACGTTCAAACTCTGTGACGGCAAAAATATCATCCCGCGTGCGTCCGCCCATGAGGAGTCGAACAGTGCAGCCATTGGCAATCAACTCACCTGCCAGCATATACAGAGGCACCAGACCGATGCCACCGCCAACGAGGATCTTCTCGCCCTGACGTGAAGTGCAATCAAAACCATTGCCGAGAGGGCCCAGCAGCTCAACGCGATCACCATCATGAAGATCTGCCATGATGGAGGTGCCGCTGCCGACGACCTTGTAGACGATCTCGACAAATTCTTTCGGTGGCAGACCTTCACAATCAGCAGGCAGAAAACCGGTCCGGAAGATGCCGAAAGGGCGCCGCAGCAATGGTGGTAATGAACGCTGTACACGAAACATGACAAACTGACCGGGATGGGCTTTTTCTCCAAAGCCAGGAGCCAGAATCTTCATCCGGAAATATCCAGGTGAAATCTCCTGGTTGGAAATAATTTTGGTGCGGTAATTCTGCATAATCTTTTTACTCTCCTGAATAAGACACTGGCTTTTCAATATTCAAAACTTTTGTTTAGCCGCGATCAGAATCTATGAAAATCTATAAGGGCAAAAGCTTTAAAGACTTGGTTTTGGTTGAACCTATAGAACCTTGATAGATTTTCATCGCGGCAAATTTGTTTTGTTTTCATCTGCGTTCGAAAAAAGGTTACCTTTATTGCTGCTCTATGTATGTCATGATTAAGGCGTCCTCTCCATCTGGATAATACGCAGATCGTCTACCGTCAGCAGAAAATCCGAACCGTTCGTACAGGGCAATTGCCGGTGTATTGCTAACACGAACTTCAAGCCAAATAGAGGTCAAGCCGACGATTTTACTGCGTGCAATGACATACTCAAGCAACCGGACAGCAACACCACAACGGCGCATCGCGGGTAAGGTCGCCAGATTTTGAATCTGCAGTTCACCGGCAATCAACCATGTGCAGAGGAATCCGCTCAACTGAGCATTGTGCCAATAAAGGTCTACCGACGCAACCGGGTTCTCCAACTCATCAGTAAAGTGTTGCTGGTTCCAGGGCTCTTTTTGACTGGCGCATTCAAGCCGTTGCACGGCGGCAAGATCAGACCGTTGCATCGGTGTGATCCTGTCGGCGTCAGGCAAAGGGGTTGACGAGTTCATTTGGAATCCATTACAAAAGCTATAAGGCTCGTAACTGTTCAGCACAATCTAATTTTTATCAATATGCTTGTCATCCCCGAATGATTCTATCGGGGATCCATGCTTTAAAATCTGGATTCCCGATGACACCCTCGGGAATGACAACCTTTTATAATGCTGAATAGTTACTAAAGTTCAACACTCTACAGCCTTACAGCTCTACAGCCTTATTGCGGTTCATAATAGGCCACTGCTGTCGACCTGTAAAGAGGGAGAATAGTACCTGTTTTCAAGGTTTACAATTGACAACCTGCCGAGTGGTGATTTATGTATTGTGGCTACCTTTATGGTATAATTAATTTCTGTTTTTTTATGTCGTTTTTTTGCTTTAGAGTTGAGGAGAACAATTTTGTCAGATCGTTCCAGTATGACCTACAAAGATGCCGGCGTTGACATTGAAGCGGGCAATCGCTTTGTCGACCTGATCAAACCCCTGGTTAAATCGACCAACCGCCCAGAAGTCCTTACTGATATCGGTGGCTTCGGCGGTCTCTTCTCTCTAAACAAAGACAAGTACAAATCGCCGGTTCTGGTCTCCTCAACCGACGGGGTCGGCACCAAGCTTAAACTGGCGTTTCAACTCGATCGTCACAATACAGTAGGCATTGATCTGGTCGCCATGTGTGTCAACGACATCATCGTGCAAGGTGCTGAGCCACTCTTCTTCCTTGATTATTTTGGAACGGGCATGCTGGCGCCGGAAAAAGCCGCCGAGGTTATCAAAGGTATTGCTGAAGGCTGCCGCCAAACCGGTTGTGCTCTGATTGGTGGCGAAACTGCCGAGATGCCGGGTTTCTATAGTGAAGGCGAATACGATCTGGCCGGCTTTACTGTTGGTGTGGTTGATCGTGATTCAATCATTGATGGTTCCAGCATTCAGGTTGGTGAGTTAGTCATCGGTATCGCCTCGAACGGCTTGCACTCCAACGGCTACTCCCTGGCCCGTCGCATTGTCGATGAACGTCTGCAGGGTGATCTCGCTACTGTCCACCCGGATCTCGATGAATCGCTTGGAGATGCCTTGCTGCGCCCCACCAAAATTTATGTCAAATCAATCCTCAACCTGCTGCGTGACTTTGACATCCGCGGTATGGCTCACATTACAGGCGGAGGATTACTGGAGAATGTACCGCGCGTCCTGCCCCGTCACTGCAAAGCAGTGATCCGTAAAGACTCATGGCCAAAGCTGCCACTCTTTGAGCTCCTGCGTGAAGCGGGCAATCTCGAAGAGCAAGAGCTGTATCGCACCTTCAACTACGGTATCGGCATGATCTTGGTTGTGCCAAAGGAATCCACTGATGACATCCTGTCTCGCTTACAAGGTTTAAATGAGCAGGCTTATGTGATTGGTGAGATTGCTGCCTCTGATGAACAAAGTGCGCAGGTGGAGTTGGTGTAAAACCGAGCTGTAAGCCGTCCTCTACTTAATATCTTCCTGGAGTATTCCATGTCCAAATTGTTGCGCATCGGCGTCCTGGCCTCGGGCGGCGGCACCAACCTGCAAGCGATCATCGACCGCTGTATGGATGGCAGTCTCGCGGCAGAAATCGCTGTGGTCATCACCAACAATCCGGGTGCCGGGGCGTTGGATCGAGCCGGCAAAGCCGGCATCGAGACGCTCTGCATCAACCATCGGGATTTTTCACAGCGTGAAGATTTCGACAACGCGGTTGTCAAAGCATTGCAGAATGCCGATGTTGATCTGGTGGTTCTGGCTGGCTTCATGCGCATCATAACCCAGACTTTTATCGATGCCTTCCCCGAGCGGGTGATCAATATTCACCCCGCACTCCTACCCGCCTTCCCCGGCCTGCACGTACAGCAACAAGCCATCGATTACGGAGCACGCTTCTCGGGATGTACCGTGCACTTTGTCGACGGCGGAGTTGATACCGGACCGGTCATCATACAGGCGGTCGTGCCGATCCTGCCTGACGATAGTGCCGACACACTTGCAGCCCGCATTCTTGAGCAGGAGCACAGAACCTACCCCAGGGCAATCCAGCTGATTGCTGAAGGGCGGGTTCGCGTTGACGGTCGTCAGGTAATCATTGAGCCAGCTTGTCCTCCTGCATTGACCTCTCTGGTCAACCCATCTATTGATGGCTGAGTCGGCAATGGACAAGGAACGGCCATCAAGCGAAAAACGTGAGCCAATCCTGGTCAGTGCCTGCCTGCTAGGACTACCGACCCGCTACGACGGTAAAGCCAAACGTTCACACGCTGTTATCGATTACCTGCTGCGTGAAAACCTGCTGCCAATCCCTGTGTGTCCTGAACAACTGGCTGGAATGTCGACTCCCCGTGACAAAACTTTTTTTCAGACGGGTGACGGTTATGCTGTGCTTGCGGAACAAGGCGAAGTCATTTCGACATCCGGTCAGTCAATGAATGAGGTCTTTTGCCTCGGTGCAAAGTTGACATTACAGATTGCTCGATTGAGTCATTGCAACCGGGCACTGTTCAAGGAACGCAGCCCGTCTTGCGGAGTTCATAAAATTTATCGAGGTAATGAATGCGTTCAGGGCGTAGGTGTGGCCACGGCTCTGTTGAGCAATGCAGGTATTAGCGTCTTATCTGAGGAAGATCTGTAACGATTCAGTTTATGAACAAAACCTCTGGTCACGGATAAGAATCTGATTTACACGGATCGAACAAAAAAACCTTGATATCTTTTCTATAAATCCGTGTTCATCCATGCAATCCGTGTCCTGATTTATCTTTAAAAAGCGGTAATAAATTCATGAGCAGTAAACACTACGACATCGCAATTATCGGCGGATCTCTTTCGGCATGCATCGCAGCAGCCCTGCTCGCCAAGCAAGGGGACAAGGTCCTCTTCCTGCGTTATCGTGAAGCCACAGCATCAGAATGGTTTCATTCCTCACTATTTCTCGAGAAGCTGCTCGGCACTTTGGGCGGCCGATCGTGTTTTGTGGCACAAAGACCAATCCAGGTCATCTCGCGAAAAGCTCGCGTCACCTTGAACAATGATATCTCACTCGATAACGAGCTTTGTCGAGAGTTTGGTCAGGATGGTCCCGCTGTTTTACAATGGCTGGAACAACTGAAAGTTCATGGCACTCAGCTAGAGAATCTCTTGTGGGAGAATAACGGGTTACCGTGGCCGTCATTCAAAGCAACAGCAAGTTTCAAGCTGCTCGGTATCCGCCGCAAAATCAACTGGGCTGAACTTGATGCACCACTTACTGACGCAATGCGTATGATCCCGCATGCGGCGGTGGATTTTGTTACTGATCTTATGCAAGGGCTCGCAATGCAGAGGATCAACGCGCTATCATATGCTCAGGCAGCCCTGTTGTGGGCTCAGGTCATGCGACCTGAGAATCTTAAAGAACCTGACTTCAGTGAGTTGTTGGGGAAACGCTTCAATCAATTTCATGGTTCAAAAGCCGACCTTAAAGACCTTGAACGCATAGATTTCAACGGCTCGCGATGGACCGGCGGAGAGATAAAGGGTGGTGGCCAGTTTACCGCTGCAACCTTCCTGCTTGGTGACACCCGCTGGGTTGACCGTTTTAAGCACGGCAAGGTCACAGGCTTGCCTTCACCACAGATTCTGTCCAGGCAGTCAACCAGCAGCCTGACCGGGCAACTGTCATCACTGTTGGCAACGCGGGTTATCTGCGGAGGAGAGACGCCACTACGCCTGGCTATTGAAGAGGGTGAAGGTAAGCCCTGTGATCTCCCCATCAGTTCTGATGAAATAGCAGAAGATCAATTACAAGAGCAACTGGAGCACTGGCCATCGAGAAGAGTGAGAAGCAACTCTACGGTCTCATTCTCGGGGCAGACAAAGTAACCGAAGAGCAGTTGCGCAAACAACTTGAACCGGCACTCCCTTTTGCTGACTATAAACTTTCAGAGGCAGAGGAAAAACTTCCAACGCAAAGAGAATCAACGACTGCCAACCGACCTCAAAAGCTGGCCAGTTTACCGATACGGATCGGGGCCAACCTTTATTGTGCAGACAGCAATGCTTTGCTGCCGGAGATGGGAGCTTCCGGAGCGGCCCTGCTCGGCTGGACTTTGGCGAAGAACCTGATAAACAAGCGCAAACCGGGATGAGTATAAGCGGATTTCACAAGAAAACCTCTTGCAAAGAGGTCATCTTCATGCTACAAGATTCCGTTCAGAACAAATTAGGAGGAGCGAAAAAATGGCAAACCAATGTGATGTCTGTGGAAAGAAACCGATGACTGGCAACAATGTCAGCCATGCACACAACAAAACCAAGAGGGTCTTTCAACCGAATCTGCAAAAGGTACGGGCTGTCAAGAATGGTTCTGTGTGTAGTATGAAAGTCTGTACACGCTGCATCCGGTCAGGGGCGATTCAAAAAGCCAGCTGATCTGATTATTGCGAGAACCCTTTATTGTAAAATAGGGGTTGTAAAAGTTTAAAGGGGCGGCCTGTTTCAGGCTGCCCCTTTTTTGTTTCATTCTGCCCTTATTATTGACCCCATTCTTCAGTAAATTATTTCTGTGCAGCAGCAATCCAATCGATCTCGATTGACACACCTTTCGGTAAGGCTGCCACCTGCACACAAGCACGAGCCGGTGGAATTTCAGTAAAACACTCACCATAAATTTCATTGACTGTCGTAAAGTCAGCCAGATCTGTCAGGTAGATAGTGGTTTTGACAATATCAGAGAAATCACGTCCCGAAGCATGCAGCACAGCACGCATATTTGTCATCACCTGATGGGTCTGCTCAACAATTCCCCCCGCAACAACATCACCGGTTTCCGGGTTCAGAGGTATCTGCCCGGAGTAAAAGACAAAATCACCAGCCTGAATAGCCTGCGAATATGGCCCGATTGCAGCTGGTGCAGCATTCGTTTGAATCTGTTTTTTCAACATATCAATCTCCTCATAGCTTCAACAACCCAGTCAGCTTTTATTTTTCACCCCAGCCCTCACCCGCTCAACCTTAATAACCCCTTTAACTTTGCGAACGGTATCCATAACCTTGGTCAAGTGCTGAACATCTTTAACGTCCACTTCGAAATTAAGAATACCGCGGCCTTCATTGGTTGAAAAGACACTGGCGCGCAAAATATTTGCTTCGCACTTGGTAATCACCTTGGTGACTGCAGCCAGAACTCCCTGCTGGTTCAAACTGTGTATCCTGATTTTGACGGGTCGCGTCGCACCCTTCTGGCGATTCCATGAAACTTCAATACGCCGCTCAGGATCAGTTTCTAATACACGCGGACAATCTGCTGCATGTATGGTCACACCCATTCCCAGAGAGATAAAGCCAACAACTTCGTCTCCAGGCAGAGGGTTGCAGCATTTGGCATAACGCACCAGGATGCCAGCCAAACCCTGAACATTGATAGCATCAACCGACTTCTTGCGAATCTTGCCAAGGACCTGACTGATGCGACTTGGTTTGGGCGCTTCGGCCTTGAATTGCTCGGGCAGAAGACGAGAGATCACCTGATTACAGGTTATTTTACCGTAACCGACAGCCGCCTGCAGATCTTCGAGACTTCGGAAGCCAAGCTCGGTAAAGGTTGTCTTCATCGTCTCCAGGTTGGCAGCTCGATTGAAGCTGAAGCCATATTTGCGTAATCCCTTCTCCAGAAGTTCGTGACCCAGCTCCAGACTCTGATGACGCTCCTGTTCCTTGACCCAATTTCGGATCCGGTTTTTCGCCTTGGAGGTTTTGACAAACTTCAGCCAATCTTTACTTGGCGTCTGGTTTGCAGAAGTAGTGATCTCGACAACATCGCCGTTTTGCAGCTCGGTTTTCAAGGGCACCAGACGACCATTGACCTTGGCACCGGAGCAACGCTGACCAACATCAGAGTGAACACTATAGGCGAAATCGATCGGTGTACTCTGTTTGGGAAGCTCCTTAACATCGCCATTCGGAGTAAATACGTAAACCTCATCAGGAAACAGGTCAACCTTGACCGAGGACATGAACTCACCGGAATCCTTGAGTTCTTTCTGCCATTCAAGCATCTGCCGCAGCCAACCAAAGCGACCTTCGTCGACACGGTTAGCGGACGGCCCCTCTTTAGATTTCCCGGACTGGCCCTCTTTATATTTCCAATGTGCCGCAATCCCCTGCTCGGCGACCCGATGCATTTCTTCAGTACGAATCTGTACTTCCATGCGCTGTCCGGCCGGGCCAAAAACAGTGGTGTGCAAAGACTGGTACATATTTGCCTTGGGCATGGCGATGAAATCCTTGAAACGCCCGGGCACCGGCTTCCAGAAAGAGTGGATAACACCCAGCATGGCGTAGCAGTCGCGTACAGTCGGCACAATAATGCGAAAGGCTATATGATCATGAATCTGCTCGAAATCGATTTTCTGCTTGATGATTTTCTTGTGAATTGAACTGATGTGTTTAAAGCGACCCTGGACCTGGCCACCAATCTCGTGTTCCTGAAGAATCTCCTCAAGCCTATGTTTGACGTCTGTAACATAGGTATCACTTTTGCGACGTTGCTGATCAACCTTCTTTGCCAGCTCTTTGTAATTATCCGGATCAAGGTACTTGAAAGAAAGATCCTCAAGTTCGCTTTTCACCCAACTGATACCAAGCCGGTTGGCAAGTGGGGCGTAGATATCCGCGGTTTCCTGGGCAATTTTTTGACGAACATCACCTGCGCGAGAATTAAGCGTGCGCATGTTGTGCAAACGGTCAGCCAGTTTCACCAGGATGACACGAATGTCTCTGGCCATGGCCAACAGCATCTTGCGAAAGTTTTCCGCCTGGCGTTCCTCGTTGGTTTTAAAGGTGATCTTGCTGATCTTGGTGACGCCTTCAACCATTTCGGCCACTTCGTCACCAAACCGCTGGCGCAGTTCTTTTTCGGAGGAGGGATTATCTTCAAGAGTTGCGTGTAACAGACCAGTTATGACCGTTGGCACATCCACACGCAGACGCGTCAGGATAGCAGCCACTTCCATGGAATGGGTCAGGTACGGTTCACCGGACAGGTGGGTTTGACCCTGGTGTACCTCTGCAGCATACAGGTAGGCCTTACGTACCACATCGAGGTCTGCTTCGGCGTGATAAGAAAGGATTTCGTCCAGAATATCGTCGATACGAATCATAACCGACGCTCAGATGAGAAAAATGATGCCGGCCATAACTGGCCGGCATCGTAAACTTCGCAGTGGCCAAGATCGGAGCACCTTATGCGAGGTGCACATTATACAGTAACTTGATCAGGGTTGATTCGGAACAGGGATTTCAAAATCAACCTTACCTGCGGCAATTTCGCGTAGAGCCAAAACAATCTTACGGTTGTTCGACTTGTTTTCAACCAAGGGCTCAGACCCTTTAAAAAGCTGCTTGACTCGTTTTGTCGCCACCATAGTCAACAGGAAGCGATTTGGAACAGCTTTTAGACAATCTTCAACGGTAATACGTGCCATTTGTCCTCACTTTGCGTCAGAATCATCTGACATGATTTGAAATTTTATTAGTAACTATTCAGCATAATCTGAAATATTAGAAAATATCTTTGTCATCCTCGAATGGTTCTATCGGGGATCCATGCTTTAAATTCTGGATTCCCGATTACACCTCAGGAATGACATCTTTTTGCTATGCTGTACAATTACATTTGCAATAGCTTGTTAGACTATACGTCTCTGCATTCTATTTCAAGCCGAATTCTTCAGGGAGTATATTGATAATGCGTTCTGTTCGTGAAGTTTCAGCAATCATGATCGCCCTGACCTTCTCAACGGCCTGATCCAGAACATCATTGACCACAAGGTAATCAAAGTTCTTCGCCTCGGAGATTTCGCCAGCGGCATTGGCCATGCGGCGGGTGATGATCTTTGTGTCGTCAGTATTGCGAGATTCCAGGCGTCTGCGTAATTCACTCATGTCGGGGGGCAGAATAAAGATAAAAACCCCGTTGAGTCCGCTGTCACGTAGTTGCTCGGCGCCCTGAAAATCTATCTCAAGCAAAACATCCGCACCTTCTTCACTGGCCTGTTCCAGTGTCGCTCGTGCCGTACCATAACAATTACCATGAACTTCCGCCCATTCTGCAAAGGCGTCATCCTCGACCATCTTGGCAAAGACTTCAGGTGAGACAAAATGATAGTCTCTGCCATCCTGTTCACCGACACGCACTTCACGTGTCGTGAAGGAGATCGATTGACGGAGGCTTGGAGAAAGACAAGATTGCCCTGCAAACAGACGTCTTCCCTGCTCCAGACGGCGCAGAGATGATGTAAAGAATGCCTTTTCTATTCATATTGATCTCACCACACACTGTTCTTATCTCTCTATTCAATATTTTGGACCTGTTCGCGAATCTTTTCGAACTCGGCCTTCAGGGCAACAACCGACATGGTCAACTCGGCATCATTAGATTTTGAACCCATGGTGTTAACCTCACGGTTTAGCTCCTGGAGAAGAAAATCCATACGCCGTCCAACCGGTTCTTTTTCGTTGAAAAGGGCCCGGAACTGGATCAAGTGACTTTTGAAACGAGCGATCTCTTCGTTGATGTCGCAACGGTCAGTGAAAACAGCAATTTCCTGGGCAACCCGTTGTGGATCAAATTCAACACCCTGCTGGAGACGTGTCAACCTTTCTGTCAACTTCACCTGCCATTCTATGGGAACCTGCGGTGCTCTTGTTACAACCTGTGCCAACAACTGTTCGGCTGACTGCAAGCGCGACTCCATATCCAGCTGTGTCTCTTCGCCTTCAGCCCTGCGCATGGTTAGTAGCTGTTCCAATCCAACATCGAGTGCTTCAAACAAGCACTTCTGCAACACCTGCTCATCAAGCTCAGCATCTTTAATCTGAATCACATCCCTCTGGCTGGCGATATATTCGGCGGAGATCTCACCGCTCAACCCTAACTCCTTGCGCATATCACTCAATAGCTTTTGATAAGCCGCAGCCAACTCGTAATCAAGTTGAGGTGCAGCCTGAGTATCGCCCGTTAACTCGTAATTGACGTAGACATCAACCTTACCACGTTTCAAAGTCTGTCCGATGTGTTTGCGCAGACCGTTTTCTAACGCCAGCAAACTACGTGGCAGCCTTACAGAGATATCCACGTGGCGGTGGTTTACAGATTTGATCTCCACCGTCACAGATAGACCATCGCATTCAGCCTCGCCCTTACCGTAACCTGTCATACTGTTCAGAGACATTTATCCTCCATGTATAGAGATTGGTTCCTGGTAGCCACTTCTTTGATCCTCCGGCTGGTTTAGAACAATTGAGCATCTGACAGCAACGGGGCTATTTTGTCCTTGGCAGAAAGAGAGGGTTCCCCTGTTACAGGCCAGTTAATAGATAATGAAGTGTCATTCCAACAGACACTGCCCTCTCTTTCGTGGTTATAATAATCTGTCGTTTTGTAATGAACTTCAGCAACATCACTCAGAACCAGAAAACCATGAGCAAACCCTTCCGGCATCCACATCTGAGTCTTGTTTTCAGCTGACAACTTATGCCCAACCCACTGACCGAAACTCGGAGAATTCTGTCTGATATCAACGGCAACATCAAAAACTTCACCGACAAGAACCCGCACCAGCTTCCCGTGGGCCGCCGGCGGCAGCTGGTAATGCAATCCCCGCAAGACTCCCTTGAGTGAGCGAGA
>PVMK01189247.1_pt1 | contig 15399 bp, 15 predicted proteins | sample 1853481 | NCBI WGS metagenome assembly PVMK01 (sample SAMN08533507, study PRJNA380276) | Marine sediment metagenome, whole genome shotgun sequencing project.
AATGCCAAGGGTTTTCTTCGTAGCGGGGGCAGGATTTGAACCTGCGACCTTCGGGTTATGAGCCCGACGAGCTACCAGACTGCTCCACCCCGCGTCGTGTGGAGCCGTGATTATACGGCGAGTGTCCAAGTAGCGCTCTACGTCGAGCGCACGTACTGGGAGTTTTCATACACCATCGAAGAACCCATAGTGGCAACAACCTTTCGGATGGACGCCGAGCTCCGCTCAGATGACATCACGGACACTCTGTGCCAGATGTTCGCCATAGGCCATGGGATCCATCTTACGGAGATCCGTTCGTGGATGCCTGCGCGTCGACAACCTCGGCGCGGCGGAAGGGCGTGCCAACGGAGGCAGGCCACGCCCTTCCAGATTCTTTGCGAAGAGCTACCCGTCGTTCTGGCCGCCTTGTCCGTGCGGACCTGAACCGACTGATTCGCCGTCATGAAGGCACTCGCCCGTGCCGTCTCCAAGCATCGGAGCATCGGGGTTGCCGCGACGGGCATCCTGGTCGCCCATGGGAGCATCAGGATTGCCCGTGGCCAGCTGCTGATGCTGGCGTTGTCGAGTCTGTGTCGGTTCTGTACCATCAACGATCCGGAGGGAACCACGACGAGAGAGGCATATGATCTCCTTGAGGAGGGCTTCGGCCCTAGAGCCAACGAACCCCTGATCCTCATCATCGAACTCCCCCAAAGCGCCAACCTCATGGAGATGCAGGCGGTATCTGGAACCCTTCAACAGGTGGAAGGTGTCACGCAGGTGTCACCCGGCATTCCGAATGATCCACAGCAGCCAACGGCCGTGCTCTGGCGCGTGATCCCAGCGACCTCACCCCAGGACCAGGCAACAACGGACCTCCTCCACACTGTGCGGAGTGACGTCGTGCCACCGACCAAAGAAGCGGTCGGAACAGACATCCTGATCACGGGACCCGTCGGCCGCAAACGTCTACTTCTCTGACTACCTGTCTGAGCGGATCTGGTACTTCTACGGTGCAGTCCTGCTGATCTCCTTCCTGTTCCTGATGGCAGTTTTCCGCTCCGTGCTCGTGCCCCTCAAGGCGGTCCTGATGAACCTGCTTGCCATTGGCGCAGCCTACGGAATCGTCGTTGCCGTGTTCCAGTGGGGCTGGGGAGGATCCATCCTCGGAATCGAACCAGGCCCGATCGAGCCATTCATCCCGATGATGCTGTTCGCGATCGTGTTCGGCCTCTCCATGGACTACGAGGTCTTCCTCCTCACGCGAATACGCGAGGAGTACGACCGCAGCGGCAACAACAGTCAAGCGGTGTCAGACGGGTTGGCTGCAACGGCCCGCGTGATCACCGCAGCAGCCCTGATCATGGTGTTCGTCTTCGGGAGCTTCGTCCTCGAGGACCTGAGAACGATCAAGGTCCTTGGGTTGGGCCTCGCGGCCGCTGTTGCCATAGACGCAACCATCATCCGGATGCTGCTCGTGCCCGCAACGATGGAACTCCTGGGCGACAAGAACTGGTGGATCCCCCGTTGGCTCAACCAGATACTCCCGAACCTGATAGTCGAGCCCGAGCGCTCTGTGGCACTCGACACTGACTCAGAGCTCGCCGAACAGAACGCCTAGATCCGTGGCCGGTTCGCAGTCGGCAGCCCTCCCACACTCCCACCGACTGCGAACCCGGACCCCGCCGAATCCATAGCCATCATCTCCATGGCGTATGCTCCGTTGATGTCAGAACCGGACGCCGTACGGGGTGGTACAGGGAGAAACGCCTCCACACTCGAATTGTTCTTCGACCTTGTCTATGTGTTCGCCATAACCCAGGTCGTCGCTCTGATCCATGGGGATCCCACTATTGCTGGTTTTGCCAAGGGAGCCTTCCTGCTCGCGCTTCTGTGGTGGACATGGTCGATCTACACGTGGACAACCAACTGGACGGGTACCGAAGGAGCACCAATCCGCCTCTTCCTTCTCGCAGCGATGGGTGCAACTCTCGTTATGGCCCTCGAGGTACCTGACGCATTCGGCGAAGGATCGCGTTGGTTCGGCATCACGTACTTCGCCGTTCGGATGCTTGCCGCCGGCTTCTATTGGATTGCCTCAAAGTCGTATCCAACACAGCGTGCAGCGTTCGCAACCTTCTTCCCGCTGTCATTCCTCGCGGCGCTCTTCATCATGATCGGCGGGTTCCTCGACGCTCCTTGGCTCGGCATCCTCTGGGTAGCGGGTGCAAGCCTCGATGTTTTCAGTGCCATCAACGCTGGCAAAGGGACGTTTGCGGTTGATCCCAAGCATTTCGCGGAGCGCATGGGTCTCTTCGTGATCATCGCGCTGGGCGAATCGGTCGTAGGAATCGGACTCGCCGCCGCACACGTCCCACGCGACATCACCCATCTCGGTGCTCTTAGCTTGATGTTCATCGTTGCCGCCGGGCTGTGGTGGTCATACTTCGACAGAGCAGCACCCTTTGTAGAGACAGTCTTTGCTCAGAAGACCGGAAAGGCGCGCGGCAGATTCGCACGAGATGCCTACTCGATTCTCCACTACCCACTGATCGTCGGAGTCGTGTTCTTCGCCGTCGCTGCCGAGGAGGTCGTTACACACCCCGACAAGCCGTTAAGTACGACGATCGGTGTGGCAATGGCTCTGGGCGTTTCGCTCGTCCTCGTGTCGATCGTTGCGTCTGTTATTCGGTCGATTCCGCGGATCTTCTGGCTCCGCCTGACCACTGGCGTTGGGTTGATGCTGGTGCTCTGGTTGGCCACCGGCGTCAGCGCTGTCGCCACGGCGATAATCGTTGCTGTAGTCCTCGTCACCGAGCTGACATGGGAACACTTCCACCACTGGCGAGTTGCCGCGACGGTTGCTCCAACGGTACCGGAGAACTGATTGCCGTCAGGTCAGCGTTTCGACCAGAACGGCCTTGATCGTGTGCATGCGGTTCTCCGCCTGATCGAAGACGATGCTTGCGTCCGACTCGAAGACATCGTGGGTGACCTCAAGTCCATCCGACATGTCAGTCTCACCCATAATCTCACCACCGACGGTCGTGTTGGTGTCGTGGAACGCAGGCAGACAGTGCATGAACCTCGCGTCAACGTTGCCGGTAGCACCAAGCAATTCAGCGTTCACCTGATACGCCCGAAGCTCTTCGACCCTTGAGTGCCACACATCCTTCGGCTCCCCCATCGACACCCAGACATCGGCGTGGACGAAGTCGGCACCCGCAACGCCTGTCTCGGCATCCTCAGTAATCGTTATCCGTGCACCTGTTTGAGTGGCAATTCCCTCAGCCATCGCGATGACATCAGCGGGGGGCGCGTACTTGGCTGGTCCGACCATCCGCACGTCACAACCCATGAGTGCGCCCATGACGATCAGCGAGCGGCCCATGTTGTATCGGCCGTCGCCCAGGAACGCGAACGTGGTCTCTCTGAGCGGCTTGTCCGTGTGTTCATCCATCGTGAGGAAGTCGGCAAGCATTTGGGTTGGATGCCACTCGTTCGTGAGTCCGTTGTACACGGGCACACCTGCGAACTCAGCAAGCGTCTCCACATTTGCCTGGGCGCTCCCGCGGTACTCAATGGCGTCGTACATCCGTCCAAGGACCCTTGCCGTGTCTGCCGTCGACTCCTTGTGGCCCATCTGGCTGCCGCTGGGATCGAGATAGGTGACATGGGCTCCCTGGTCGTACGAGGCAACTTCGAACGCGGCTCTTGTCCTCGTGGAGGACTTCTCGAAGATCAGAGCAATGTTCTTGCCCAACAGCACCGGCGTCTCGATACCAGCAGCTTTCTCTGCTTTGAGCGCCGCTGCTCGCTCGATCAGATAGCTGAGCTCGGCCGGCTCGAAATCGACCACTTTGACGAAACTCCTCCCGGAGAGATCGGGCACCATGTTGTCTCCTATGCGTCGCGTTCGAGGGGACATGTGAGACAGTGGCCTCCGCCTCTGCCGCGTCCCAGCTCGAACCCTTGTATTTCAATCACTTCGATACCCGCTTGTCGTAGATGTTGGTTCGTGAGCGTGTTGCGCTCATATGCGATTACGACGCCGGGCTCCAATGCTACGACGTTGTTGCCGTCATCCCATTGCTCACGCGCTGCGGCGAGGTCGTCACCACCTGTCCCTATCACACGCATCTCGTCGATGCCGAGCGCATCTGCCATTGCCACCACGAGTCCCTCAGGCCGCTCGTCGACGACGAGTTCCCCAGGGGTGTCTCCCGGTCTGATACACCACACACGAGCTTCATCGACAACCGACCGGTATGCAGTAACCGCGTCGCGGTCCACCATTGTGATGACCGTGTCGAGATGCATGAACGACCGCTCCTTGGGGAGAGCCATGGTGAGGACTCTGTCCGCTGCACCCGCCTGAAACAGCCGGCGGGCGAGGAGCGACACGGCCTGGTGAGATGTTCGCTCACTCAAGCCAACAACGACAGCACCGTTGCCAATCACCTCTATGTCTCCACCCTCGATGTGGGCACTCCCCCAGTCCTCAGACGAGCCTCCGAACCAGATGTTGACCGGACCGTTCGCCGTAAACAGCGGGTGGAACCTGTAGATGACCTCAGTCATCATCGACTCGTACCTTCGCGCAGGAGTCGCCATTGGATTTATCGTCACACCGTCATAGATCCAGGAGGAAGGATCCCTCTGGAAAATGAAATTCGGGTGGGGTGCAAGCGTCAACGACGTCGGGTCCACCGACTCGTAGAAGAGTTGAGCGCCAGCAATGCCAAGTTCGCGCGGAACAACACCGCTGACGAGGAATTCGGCGATCTCGGCTGTCGACAAGGCATCGATGATGTCATTGGTGTGTTTGGCCGCGGCGATGCCGATCATGCGCTCCGAGAGCATGTGACGCAGCACCCATCTCTTCGCATCATCGTCCTCGAGTGCTTCGGCGAAGAGTTCCATCGAGTAGAGCACCTCAACGCCATGTTCACGCATGACATCCGTGAACGCGTCGTGCTCCTCCTCCGCCTTCTCAACCCAGATGACATCGTCGAAGAGAAGCTCGGCGGCGTTGCTGGGCGTGAGCCTTCGATGCTCAAGACCTGGCCTGTGCACCATCACCGTGCGCAACTTGCCTACTTCGGAGTAGACGCCCCAGCTCATCTCTGCATGCTCCTCGTTCTGTGGGCTGCAAACCGCACTCAGTGCGGTCTAGAACCCTGGGTTCGCAATCTTGGGTGGGTGGGTGGTGTTAGGCGCTGTCTGCGGTGATGGCCGCGGCGGCTTCGGCGATGATGCGGTTGGCTTCGGCGACATAGCCTGCGGCGAGGTCGATCTGCTTCTGGTATTCACCCAGGTCACCGGCCTCAAGTGCCGCCTCGGCTGCAGCAAAGGCCGTCTCGGCTCTCGTAAGAAGTTCCTGGACCTGTTCCTGGACGGTTCCCTCAGGAGGCGTTGTGTCGCTGCCATCTTCCGTATCGCCACCATCTCCCGTATCGCCACCATCGCTGCCCTCGACGGGTGAACCGAAGAGGAGCTCGAGCACCTCGTCGAGTGAGTCGGCAATCTCGATCTGACTATCGAAAGATGCAACGACACGTTTGAACTGCGGGATGCCTCCCGTATCTGCTGTGAGGTAGATCGGTTGCACGTAGAGCAGGGAATCCTCGATCGGCACCACGAGAAGGTTGCCCTTGATAACGGTTGATCCCTCCTGGCTCAGGAGCGTGAACTCGGCTGAAACCCTCGGATCCTGCTCGATGAAGTCACCTACCTGGCCCGGACCGTTGATCTGTCTGTCCTCTGGCATCGTGTAGGAGATCAGCTTCCCGTACTCCTCGAGTGGGCCACTCTTGGCAACGACGAACGAGGACATGTTCGGACGCTGTGCGGGAGTGAACGGCTGCATGAGCAGGAACGAGAGCTGGTCCTCTTCGGGCAGTTCCATCAAGAGGTAGTAGGGGAGCATCGGTGCGGTTGAGAACGAGCCTCGCAGCGGTGGCTTCGGGCTCGTCGATGGGTCCCTGGCGATCTGCCATGGATCGTTCACCTGATACAGGTCAACAGGATCCGTCATGTGATAGAGCGTGTAGATATCCGTCTGGACCCTGAACAGATCCTCGGGATAGCGGATGTGGGGAACGAGCTCCTCAGGGAACTGGTCGATCGGCTTGAAGATGCCAGGGAAGATCTTCTGGTTGGTACGGATAAGGGGATCATCCGGATCGAACACGTACATGTCGATCGTCCCGTCATAGGCGTCTATTACCGCCTTGACCGAGTTCCGGATGTAGTTGAACGTTCCGGCAGATCCGAGCCTGCGTTGAGCCTCGCCGTGTTCGCAAGCTCCGAATACGGGAACCTGTCAGTCACCGTATAGAGATCCATGATCCACACCAACCGTCCGTTGACCGTGACCATGTAGGGGTCGTCGTCCGAACGCAGGAACGGCGCCATCCGCGAGATACGAGTCTCAATGTTGCGAGCGATCATCACCTTGCTGGTGCTCTCGACCTGGCTCGAAATCAACGTGTTGAGATCTCCGAACCTGAGGGCCCACGCGAGGCGGCTGAAGAACCCGCCAACCTCCACGCCACCCACACCGTCATAGTGCACGACGGATGTGGAATCAGACGTTCCACCGTTCTGTGGGATATCAACTTCGCCTTCCCGAGAGTTGGCGATCAGAAAATCGTTGTGCGAGTCATCCGAGAAGTAGATCCGCGGCTGTTCGACATCAAGACTCGGATCCCCCGACGTGTTCACCGGAGGGATATCCGCGATCAGGAAATCAGGCAAGCCATCGGTCGTCACATCGTTGGCCGGGCTGAGCACCACACCGAGACCGTGCGTATACACGAGCCGCTCATTGACCCAGCCGCCGCCGGGGATACTCAGCTCATCCAGACCACGGGCTGCGGCCATGACCTGTCTCAGCTCACCGTTGATCACGTACCGGTCGACGTCCACATCAGCAAAGTTGTAGTACGTCTTGATGTTCTGGAGCTCCGGATAGGTCTCGGAGAGCACGCCAGGATCCCAGAGCCTGATGTTGCTTACCGTGGGCCGATTCTGTTCGACAGTCTCCGCGGTGAGTACTGGCGAGGCCTCGAAGGGTCGCACGTCAACATCGTCGAGTTCGTAGCCGAAGCGGGTGAAGTCGAGGTTGTGTTGGACGTAGGGAAGTTCCTTTGTGAGCTCATTCGGCTCAACAGAGAATCGCTGCACCAGAGCGGGATAGATGCCACCGACGACAATAGAGGTAACAAGCCATATGCCGACCGCTACGGCGGGCAGTGCCCATCCCTTGAACCAGACGTTGACAAGAAGGATGATCGCAGAAACGATCGAGATGAATATCAGGAGGTTGAGTGCAGGTACCTGCGCGTTCACATCGGTGAAGGAGGCACCGAATACCGCTCCGCGCCCCGAGTACAGAAGTTCCCACTTGTCAAACATGTAGCCAACCGCTTTGAGAAGCGCTATTGCGGCAACGAGGATCGAGATATGGGCCTTGACGCCGTCGGAAGTGCGTTGTCCTGGCGTACCGATCTTGATGCCGCCGTTGAGATAGTGAGCAGCGATGACGACAAGGGTCGTGATCAGCAGAAGCTGGAACAGCCAACCAAACACATCGCGATAGAACGGAAGAGCAAACACGTATCGCGATATGTCGTTCTGGAAGATCGGATCAACGATTCCAAAGGCAACTCCGTTACGCCATTGCAGCCAATCCTGCCACCATGCTGCGGCGCCGAGACCTATGAGCGTCGCAAAGAACGCAGAGAACACGAAACGAACGAACCCGGCTCGGGGTGTGATCCACTCGTGATACCGCTCCAGAAGTTCCTCGTCAGGTGATTCCGCGAACACGAACGTTCGCCGCGAGATCTTGTCGACGACGAACAGGTTGATCCAGATCACCGCGAAGGCGATGAGCATCGCGCCGATCACGAGCCACACCTTCGTAAAGGTAAGCGTCGTCCACACACCGGCAGCTCCGAGCGAGTCGTACCAGAGGTAGTCGGTCCACAGAGTTGCAGCCCAGCGAGCCGTGAGTATCAGAAAGAAGCCCGCCATAACCCCAACCATTATGAAGCGGCGGAATCGCGACGGTTGGCGATGCGTAACTGGTTCCCGGTTGATCACGGACGCGAGTCTAAGGCAGGTTGTTGCTCAGAGAGACACGACGTACGCCAAGGCGTTGTTCATCGTGAAGTGATCGAACTGAACTCGATGGCGGCATCGACCACGCGTCGCTCTGATTCGTCCGCCCGCCACATTCGGAACACTCGCGAGACTGAAGAGGCAATCTCACGGTCACCCGCACCGGACTCTCTCGTCCTGATGATCGCTCCCACCACAGCCTCGTTGAGGTGATCGGCAAATTCCTTTGCAGCACCGGAATCATCCTTCGACTCCGATATCCCCATTGCCAGTTCGCTGAAGGGCGCTTTGAACTTGTTCGTGAAGCTCTTCTTCGGTGTCCAGTCCGTGTCCGTTCGCAGATGCTCAAGGGCGTCGTTTTGGAGATCTACAAGTGTGCGTTTGATCTCTTTGAGAGCGGCGTTCTGGAGAGGAATGAGTGCTGCATCGAGATCTTCGGGATCCTCACTCTCCCCCGTCACCTCGGGAGGCTCGCTCTCGGCGGTCGGGTCGGGATCCTGCTGCGGTGGGTCCTCGAGATCCGGGCTGGGCGATTCAGGTTCTGCACCTGTCGGTTCCTCACCAGTAGCGGACTCGATGTCCTTCGCGGGAACGTCTGTGGTCTCACGTAGGCTTGCAAACAACGACCCGATGTCGTCCGACACCAGAGTCGATTCAGTCACATCGCCTGTTGTCGGTTGTTCCTCGTCGGTTTCGACGTCCGTGTCCTCCGACGCCGCGTCCGCAACAATTGCCACAGGTGGCGGTGCAATCACGGTAACCGTCTCCACCGTCGCGGGTTCGGGTGAATCAGGCTCGGGCGGATCCGAGATCTCCGGATCGGGTGCCGCGGCCATGCCTGATCGAAGGGCAACAACATCAGCGACGAGTTCCTCGGCATCAACTGGTTTCAGCGTTCTGGATCTCGAAGGGGCCACAATGCGCACCGATCCGCCATCAGTTCCGTGATGGGTACGTGGATCCGCCTGCGGCTCGGCCACAGGTTCCGGCGCCTCGAGTTCCAGCTTCCTCGAGTCGATTTCCTCCTCGAGAAGGCTTATGGAAGCGCGGGTCGATTCGAGCTCCGAAAGCAGTTCGGCGCGTCGATCCTCTAGCGCTCTCGCTCGTTCCTGTGCCTGTTCAGCCTGTTGGCTTGCGGCTGCGAGCATGCCGTTGCTCTCGCCACGAGCACTCTCGATCATCTCATCGGACTCGAGACGGGCGCTCCGGATCAGTTCTTCCCGATCGCGTTTTGCATCTCCGGTCAGGCGGATCGCTTCTCGCTCTGCTTCTGCCCGGATGAACAATGCATCCTCCTTCGCTGCATCGACATACGCCTTGGCCTCAGCGACAGAAGAGGACAACATCGAGGAGCCTTCATTCCAGGCCGCTGCTCTCATCGATTGTGACTGCTCGGTTGCATCGGACGAAAGAGTTTGAGTCTCCCTCTCAACAGTGGTTCGCCACTCGGCAACATCGGCTGCGGCCCGACTACGCATTCCGTCCGCCGCGGCCCTGGCAGATTCAAGGATCGCTGCGACCTCGCCACCGATGGTCCCGAGCTCGAGCGCAAGGGCCGCAGGATCATCCAGGCCCACGTTGAGTTCCTTCGTTCTGCGGTCGTCAAGTTCGCGCCGCAACCGTTCGATCTCCTCTGCGAGATAGGAGAGGTGTTCATCTACCTGGGATCGATCGTAGCCCCGGCGCACAGCGTCGAATTGACGCGACCTGGCGTCGGTTGGAGTCACATCATCGGCCATACGCGGCAGCGTACCTGCCTGTCCGTCAGTGTCCGCGGATTACTACTCAAGGGTTTTGAAGTAGGCAAGGACGTCATCGACCGTTTCGACCCGAACCACCACGATCTTGTCTCCTGCGGCCTCGAGGGCGTCCTCATAGTTCGAGGCCGGAGTCAGGACCGCTGTGGCACCTGAGCCGATGGCCCCGTACACCTTCTGCCGGATTCCACCGATTGCACCAACCGTGCCATCTCTGCGGATTGTCCCCGTTCCCGCGATGCGATGGCCCTTTGTTATCTCATCCTCTGTGAGCTGGTCCATGATCTGGAGTGTGAACATCAAACCGGCTGAGGGCCCGCCGATGTTCTGCGAGTCGATGACGACTTCGACGGGGAATTCGGTGATCGGCTCGTTGTTGCCGAGCAGAATTCCGATCATCGGCTTCGTCGGATCGTCACCGTGGGGTCCGAGCACGAGGTCGACATCCTCCTGCGTAGACTCATCGGCCGACGCTTCGACCGGCCTTTTGATCACGAACGTCACGTCATCTCCAACGTCGAAGTCACCGAGCTGATCGATGATGTCACTGCGAAAGGCCACGGTTTGGCCATCCATCTCAATGATGATGTCACCGGCCAGAAGCACACCGTCCGCAGCCGAATCAGGGACGGTCTCGATCACGAGGGCGCCCGTGCCGATGAACGTGACCTCATAGCCCAATGTGGTCAATGCGACGAAGGTTGCGTCCTGTTTCGACTGTTCCATGGCGTCGAGAGCCTCACGCCGCAGATCATCGGGGGAGACTCCCGTTGGCCTGACATTCTCGCGGGCACTCACTGTGACGCGCTCATCGATACTTCCTGCGGCGTACTCGAAAATGTTCGCTTCCTTGAGCGATACGGTGAGGAACAGCAACTCGCCCTGGTCGGACACGTACCCGTCCTCGACCTCGACGAAGTCTGACGTGTCGTACACCGGGCCCGGACTCAGCGTGTAGTAGGGCACGGTGATGGGCCAGGCAATCGCGATCGCGATGCCGATCACGATCAGAACGGAAGCGAGTATCCAGGGCCACTTGGGATAAGACGCAGGGGGTTGCACGCCAGTCGGCACATCCGGAACTGCCGGGGCGTCGCCGCTGTCAACCTGAAGATCCTGATCCATCCGCGCAGCCTACCGCCGCATCAGAGATGCAGCAGCGACATTTCGGAGGCGACATACGGCATACATCATACGACATACGAAAAAGAGTCGCTCGTCGTGAAGCGAAGCGGTCGTGTGTCGGAAAGCGAAGCGGTCGGCGGTCCGAAGGACCGCTTATCCGATCCAGAGATCCGCGACCGGTTCGGCTGTCACCACTATGCGGTAGCGGGCTGAGCCCTTCGGATGGCAGGCGAACATCGTCAGCGATGCCTCGGGGCTGTCATAGGTGATCCAGAGATCGGTGGGGTCAACTATGTAGGAATCCGACACTCTGTACATGATCTCGGAGCCGTCAATGTCTGTCATATAGACGAGGTCACCCCTGCGAAGCAGGTCGAGATCTTCGAACGGTCGAGTCTTCGTGGACCGATGGCCAGCAAGCACCACGTTTCCTGAACCGCCTGGGGCGGACGTGCCAGCCCAATGGGCTACGCCCTGGTCGATTACAGACATGGCAACGCCCGACCTGACCGTTTCATCGAGTCCGATGGCGGGAATGCGCAGATTACCGATCTCTGTTGCTGCCGACTGGGATCGGTGGAAAACAGGTTGTCGCGCAGCGTTCGGGATCAAGTTCTCCGAGCGCACGACAGCGGTCGCTGGGGATGCCCACGCGATCACAAGCGCACCCAGAAGGGCGAATCGGAGAAGGAGCCTCATCGGTCTCATGGTGAAGTGCATCGACATATACCGACACTGGCTGTACCACAATATGTCCCGACGAAGACGGAGGCAAGGGTGCACACAACATATCAATCCCGGACGATCGCGAACGTGTTCGTCCCCAGGACGGCCGCGAACACAGCGATGTTGATGGTTGGCTTCGCTCTGCTGACGGCACTCGCCGCGCAGGTCAGATTTCACATACCCGGGACACCGGTGCCGGTCACCGGACAGACCTTCGCTGTGCTGCTCGCCGGAGCCGCACTGGGCTCGAAAGCTGGTGCGGGAAGCCAACTGATCTACTGGCTGATGGGCGCGATTGGTCTGCCGGTATTCGCTCAGCAGTCCGGTGGCTGGGCAGCAGCGACGGGTGCGACGTTTGGTTACCTTTTTGGATTTGTCGTGGCAGCTTGGGTTGTCGGTTCGCTCGCAGAACGCGGAAACGATCGGACGGTCCGAACGGCCATACCGGAATTCCTCGTCGGCAACCTCGTCATCTACGCATTCGGGATCCCGTGGCTCATGTACTCGGTTCCGTCCATCGAGACGGTCGGTGCGGCACTTACTGTTGGGTTCATGCCGTTTATCGCATTCGATCTCATCAAGATCGTTCTTGCAGGACTCGCACTCCCCGCCACGTGGAAGATCACCGGCGCTTCATGACCGAGCCAGGGCGAAAGAATGCTATAGAAACCTCTTTCGATTCGGATCCATACGCCGAAGCACAAGGTTTCACCCTCGGCAAGACCACTGACGAATCGGTGACCGTGTCGATGGTCGTCCGCGACGACCATCTGAACTTCCATGGTGTGCTGCATGGTGGTGCGCTCTTCTCTCTCGCTGACTGCGCCTTCTCCCTGGCGTCAAACGCACACGGAGATACGGCAATGGCCATCGACACGCATCTCGTGTTGACCGCGCCAGCGAGACTCGGCGACACGCTTACAGCCACCGCCGTCGAGATGACCCGAGGCCGCACGCTCGCCGCCTACCGTGTCGACGTGACGCGGCACGACGGTAGAACAGCTGGGCTCTTCACCGGAACCGTATTCATCCGAATCGGCCAATGAACGGTTCCAAATCGAATCGCTCCCACTGACGGACGCAGCGCTAGTCCTCGTAACACGGGCGCGAGAACTGATAGTCCGCGGCCATCGATCCGACGAAGAAGTCCTTTACGAGAACCGAGCCTGTGGTCCCGTCCGCCTGGGAAAGCGTCTGGTCAGATCCGCCAGCCGCGGTGTATACGCCCAGGTCCGGCTTGTAGATTGCGAGCGAGCGCTGCACATAGTCGTTTGGCACTCCGGAATAACTCTGTAACGGCGCAGACTCCCCGTAGTCGATTTCGTCAATCGAATTCGCGGCAGCGACAACTCCTGCATGCGTGAGGTTGCCCTTCGCAGCAGCTATCGAGAGTACTCGGTGCATCAACACAGCCCCGTTCCATCCTGTGATGTAACCGTCGCTTGGTCGCCGGTCTGGAAAGACTTCCGAGACCGCCGCCATCATCTCGTTGTTTCCCGGTGTATTCTGTCCCCAGCCGACGTTGTAGGCCGACTGGTAGTACACGGACCCATAGAGCTCGGCAACAGGCTGATCGAGCAGCTTGGAGTCGTAACTCGGGACCGAGCCGTGAACATGCCTTGATACCCACTGCGAGCCGATCCTCCAAGAATCTCTGCCCCCAAGGAAGGATTCGTCGCGAGAAACGTCCAGTCCGCCGCAGAATCCACGATGCCCTGTATCACCTGAGTCATTCCCTGGCCAGGAACGACTGCGCCGGAGCCGTCGTACACAAGATCCATGCCGTAGAAATCAATCGCCAGTTTGACCCCAGCGCCAGCGTCGTGGCCGTAGGCATCGTCCAACGTCGCGAGTGCAATCCTCCGCCCCTCCATGTCATTCACGAATGAAAGTATGTTCATGGCCTCGATGCAGTAGTTCGTGTTCTGCTCGAGCATCACTCGACCGTCGAGCCGCGGAAAGGCCCACCCCGAATACCAACTCAGCGGCAAAACGAGCATCGAGTCCTGCTTGTAAAGATCGAGCGCCTCGAGATTTGCACTCGATCCCGTTGAGAGACTTATCGCCAAAACTTCGCTACGAATCTCCTCATACTTTTCAACATGCTGGGCAATGTTCGATGCGGTGTCCTCAACGATGTACTGCACAGTCCAGCCATCAATGCCCCCAGCAGCATTGAGCGCGTCCCAATACACGGTCTGAGATGCAACGACGTCGGCTTGGAGAGAGGAGAACAGTCCAGTTTGGTCAGCCAGAAGACCGATAGTGATGGTCTTAGTTTCAGGATCGACGCCGCTATCGGTGGATTCGCTGTCCTCCGCGCCAGTAAGTGGGGTAGTCGTCGTCGACGCACGTGTCACGGAAGTCGTGGACGTGGCGGGCATCGTGCTCGAGGAGGGAGACGACACACCCCCGCACGCCGACGCCACGACCGTAAGAGCAAGTACTGCTGACACGAGGCTCAGGTGCACTCTCACTCTTATGATCCTTCTTCCGACTGTCGTCTGTGACCGGGACACGCTGGCAGCTGCGTGATCGGGCATGGCGGGAATTGCTTTCCGAGACGGTGGAATTCTATCTGTGTCGCCGTCTACCACGTGTTCCGAAGAACTCGATTCGCAGAAATCACGATATGCGTACCGTCACCGTCGGGAACGACACGATCGCGTGGAAAGGGGACGGCTGAAGCCGCCCCCTTTCCATAGCGTCTATTGCTTCTCTGTCAACCAGCGCAGGCCTGCGTGAAGTCAAGCGCCTCAGACGTTGGACCCACAAAGAAGTCCTGCACGACCGCAATACCTGTTGGTTGCGTCACGTCCACTGCGCCGACCAATGACATGCGGGGGAACTGCGTGTTCGGATCCCCGTCGAAGCTCCGATCGGCGAGCATGCCGTCATAGCTGACGTTCGTGAGCGATTGCACCGCCGCGAAGATACCCGCTTTGGTCAGGTCACCGCTTGCGTAGGCCTGGTCGAGGGCGGCCTTCAGCCCGTACTGCGAAACCCAGCCAGAGACAAAGAAGTCATTGATATCGTCGTCGGTGATACCCGCTGCAGCCAATGTCTGGCGCATCGCTTCGTGACCAGGTGAGTCATATGCCCACGGACCCACGAACGCTGACTGGAAAAACAATCCCGCCTCGAATGCGGGGGCCGCTGCCGATTTGAGAAGGGCAACGTTCCAGCTCGGTGCTGCGCCGATGAACAGGTTCGTGGCACCTAGGGCAGCGGCACCACCAACGATGGCCCCGGTCTCTGACGGGCCCGTTACGAGGTACACGATGTCCACAGGATCGGCAAGTAGCGTTTGGATGGCCTCAGCCTGAGTTTAGTCTCCACCTGCAGATATTGGAATGACCACTCCTTCCCACGCTACATCTACGCCGTTCGCGTCGGCTGCGAGCTTCACACCAGCGCTATAGTCCGCGCCATAGTCACCGGGGAACGCCAAGATGCCGACGCGTGTCGGTGCTGGCCGCTCTGCTGCGGGAAGGGCTTGCATCGACCAATCGAAGGCATTCATCGCCTCGAAGCAGTAGTTCGTACCGAACTCAATCACCAAACCTTGGTCACTCTCTTCAAATGCCCAGCCGGACCACCATGTCATCGGTGCCGCAACGGTGTTGTCACGCGCCATGTCATCGAGTGCGGCGATCGACTGTGACGTACCAAGGCTTTGGGC
>PVMK01123863.1_pt1 | contig 15398 bp, 9 predicted proteins | sample 1853481 | NCBI WGS metagenome assembly PVMK01 (sample SAMN08533507, study PRJNA380276) | Marine sediment metagenome, whole genome shotgun sequencing project.
CCTGATCCCCCACCGTCGAATCCACCTTTGTTCGCGCGGAATCGGCCGAAAGGGCCGGTCCGCGGTTGCATGGGGGATTTCAATGATCAGATCGACAATCGCGATATTCGCGGTGGTGTTTTTCTGTGCCATTCCTTTGCCGGCACAGGAGAGAGAAGAACCGTCAAAAGACCCTGATGAGACGGCTGAGAAGAAGCCGGATCACACCCACGAGGACGACACCGAGCATCGCCTCAAGTACTACGACGACATCGACGTCACCGCCAGGGGCGACGACCTGCTCGGCATCGCAGGCTCGTCCAATGAGGGGACCACGGGCCGCGAGGACCTCGAGAAACGGCCAATCCTGCGCGCCGGCGAGCTGGTGGAAACGGTGCCCGGCGCCATCGCCACCCAGCACTCGGGGGGCGGTAAGGCCAACCAGTACTTCCTGCGCGGCTTCAACCTCGACCACGGCACCGACTTTGCAGTTTCAGTCGGCGGCATGCCGGTCAACCTGCCGACCCACGGCCACGGCCAGGGCTACGCCGACCTCAACTTCCTGATCCCCGAGCTGGTCGAAAGGGCGCGCTACCGCAAGGGGCCGTACCACGCATCGATTGGAGATTTCTCATCGGCCGGAGGCGTCGATTTCGATCTCGTGGGGGCCCTTCCCGACGGGATCGCGACCGCGACGGTGGGCAGCTTCGCCTTCCAGCGCGCCCTGTTGGCCGACACCTTTCGGGTTTCCGGGGGCGACCTGACGGCGGCCCTCGAGTACTACCACTACGACGGTCCGTGGGACCGCGGCGACGACTACCAGCGATTCAACGGCACCGTCGCCTACTCGCGCGGCGACGCCTTTGCGGGCTGGTCCCTCGCCGCCATGGGCTCGGACGGTGAGTGGCTCGCCACCGACCAGATTCCACGGCGCGCCGTCGAGGAGGGGCTGATCGACCGTTACGGGCTGATCGACCCCGGCCCCCGTGGCAACACCTCCCGCTACAGTCTCTCCGGAGAGGTCCATCGCGGCGGCGAGCGCTCGCTGTCCAGTTTGAACGCCTACGTCGTCAACTATGACTTCAGGCTTTACTCCAACTTCACCTATTACCTCGAGAACCCGATCCAGGGCGACCAGTTCGAGCAGGTGGACAACCGCTGGATCTACGGGCTCAACGCCTCACACCGGTGGCAGGGCCACCTCGGCGGGAAACACACCGAAAGCGCGGTCGGCCTCCAGCTCCGGTACGATGACATCGCCAACGGCCTCTACCCGACCGTCGACCTCGAACGCACCGGGGTCACACGGCAGGATGACGTCGGCCAGCTCGGCGCCGGTCTGTGGGCCGACACCTGGATTCGGTTCTCGCATGAATGGCGGATGAATGTCGGTCTGCGCGCCGATTACTACGGCGCCGACGTGGAGGCCTACCTACCCGTCAACTCGGGCGATGCCAACGACTGGATGCTCAACCCCAAGCTGAGCCTGATCTACCGACCCCGGCCGGTCATCGAGCTCTCGCTCAACGTCGGCTCTGGATTCCACTCCAACGATGCCCGCGGCACCACCATCCGCATCGACCCGGTGACCGGCGAGCCGGTGCAGCCGGTGAACCCGCTGGTTCGAGCACGAGGCATCGATCTCGGTGTCAGGACATTCACCCAGGGGGGGTACCACGCCACCCTGACCGGGTTCTGGCTCGAGCTCGATTCGGAGCTCCTCTTCGTCGGCGACGGCGGCACCACCGAGGCGAGCCGGCCGAGCCGCCGCGTCGGCCTCGAGTGGACCAACTTCTGGCAGCTCAGCCGGGCCATCGGAATCGACCTCGATGCCACCTGGACCAACGCCGAGTTCACCGATGATGACCCCGCCGGCAACGACATTCCGGGGGCGATAGTGACCACGATCGCATCGGGTGTCACGGTCTCTGACCTCGGCCGCTGGTTCGGCGCGCTGCGGCTTCGCTACTTCTCGGGCGGGCCGCTGACCGAGGACGGCTCGGTGACCTGGGGGCCGACGGCGCTCGTCAGCGGTCGCGTCGGTTTTAAGCTCTCGGACCGACTGCAGCTTGTCCTGGACGCCTTCAATCTACTTGGCCGCGAGGATGACGACATCGCCTACTACTACGCGTCACGACTGCCGCGTGAGCCACCCGATGGGATCGAGGACGTGCACTTCCACCCGATGGTCAAACCGTCGGCGCGGGTGACGATGATTTGGAAGTTTTGAGTTTTGAGTTATGAGTTATGAGTTATGAGTTTTGAGTTATGAGTTTTGATCCCCTCCAAACCCGCGGAGACGGGTCATGACGCAGGCAGGACGTCCGTAACTCAAAACTAAAAACTCAAAACTGAGAATTGGGTGGTTACACCCACCTGTAGACGACCGAGTTGATGTTCATGCCGGCGCCGACCGAGGCGAGAACCACGGTGTCGCCCGATTCTAGGCGCTGATCGTTCATCTCGCCGCGCGCGACAAGGTCGATCAGGGTCGGCACGGTGGCCACCGAGGAGTTACCGAGCCACGAGATCGTCATGGGCATGATGCCATCGGGAATCTCGCTCACGCCGTAGAGCTTGAAAACTCGCTTGAGGATGGCGTCGTCCATCTTGGCGTTGGCCTGGTGGAGAAAGACCTTCTTGACGTCCGAAAGATCGAGACCGGCCCGGTCCAGGCTCTTTTTGACCACGCCCGGCACGTTGGTCAGCGCGTAACTGTAGAGCTTGCGGCCATACATTTTGAGGTAGAGGGTGCCGTCATCGTGGTCGGGGTCGTAGGACCTGCCCATCCACAGCAACCGCGCGTGGTCGATGGTATCTGAACGGGTCGCGTGCGCGAGAATTCCGACCTCGTCATCGACATCGCGTGCCTCGAGCACCACAGCACCCGCGCCGTCGGAGTAGATCATGCTGTCGCGGTCGTGGGGGTCAGAGATCCGCGACAACGTCTCGCCGCCGATCACCAGCGCCCGCGTCGCGTCGCCCGAGCGCAGGTAGTAATCAGCCTGAATGATGCCCTGCACCCAACCCGGACAGCCAAAGGGCAGGTCGTAGGCGACGCACTCCGGGTTGATGATCCCGAGGTGCTTTTTGACCCGTGCGGCAAGGCTGGGGCAGAAGTCACATCGCCGGTTGTCGGTGAGCACGTCACCGAAATTATGGGCGAAGATGACGTAATCCAGACTCTCGCGGTCGATTCCGGCTGACTCCAGGGCCTTCTCGGCCGCCAGGTGGCCGATCTCTGATGTGATCTGGTCGTCCTCGACCCAACGGCGCTCGCCGATCTCGGTGATCTCGCGAAATCTGTCGATAGTGTGCGGATTGTTGGCGGGATCGATCGCGTCGCCATAGTCCATGTAGAAGCGGTTGTCGAGAAACTCATCGTTGCCAACCCGCCGCTCCGGGATGTAGCTACCGGTTCCGATGATCACACTTCGCCGCATCGGGCCTCCTCATGGATGTTGCCACCCACCGTTCCTCCGCGCCAACCGTGCTGAGCGTTGGAACAAGACGGTAGGGTACAGGTTTCAGTCGACACGTCAATGGCAAATCCCCCGGTCCACAACCTACCCACATAACCCGGCCGGCGGGGCGGATGATTCCGTCGCTCGAACGTCAGGACGTTTCATCGCCCCCGTCCCCCCTGCCCCCCGACGCGATCGGCCTTGCTAGGATTCAGGCATGGGGAAGAAGCCGTCAAAAACCGAACCGAGATCAAGATGGCCGATCGTACTCGCGGCAACCGGGTTTTTCCTCGCGGAGGTGGTCGTCCTGGCCGGCGCCGCGAGCCCCTTTCGGCTGCCAAAGGAGGCCGTCGTCCTGGCCGCCCTCGCCCTCGCGGTAGCCGGCGGATGCGTCGTCGCGGCCCGCCGTCGAGCCATCACGCTCCCATACGGCCCTCTCGTCTGGATCCTGATCGCGCTCCCCGTTCTGCAGGCGGCGTCAGCCCTCTGGAGTGCGAGCTGGTTGCGCGCCGTGGAGTCTTCGCTTCTCAGTTTTATTTGGATCGCGGGCATCATGTGGCTTGCGACCGTCACCACCGCAACCAGACGGCGGCTGGCCCTCGTCGCGGCGTTTGGCGTCACCATATCGGCCGGTGTGATGATGATGCAGCTTGCCGGCGTCAGCGTTTTCGACTTCAGCACGCCTTTCTTAAGCAAGCGTCTGAGTCTCACGGGCCTCACCGGCAACCCGGCTGATCTGGCCATGGCGGCGGTGCTCTTGCTGCCCTTCCTCCTCACATGGGGCGAGGACTCCTCGAGGCCCTGGCTGTACCGTGTCCCGGCCGTCATCCTCGCGCTGGCGGCGATGATCACCCAGACCCTGACAGCGGTGGCGGCGCTGGCCGCACTGCTCGTCATCTGGCTGATCCAAAGGCGGTCCAAACGCCTGTGGCTCGCCGCGCTGGGGCTCGGTACGGTGATCGTCATGGTGGCTCTCGGCGCCGGTCTCGGAGATCGTCTCCTCCGCGAGTCCGATCGAATCCGAAAGGGCGATTGGTATCGCCTGTTCTCGGCCCGCGGCGACGGTTGGAGCGCCGCCACGGAGATGATCCGCGAGCGGCCGCTGAGCGGCGTCGGCGCCGCCAACTACACCCAGGTCTACTACCCGAGCCGGCTCGCATCGCTGACCCGCCACGGTGGCACCGGAGCGCGCGGAGTGCTCGCATCGCATTTCCAGTGGGCCCACTGCGATCCTCTGCAGGTCGCCGCGGAGCTCGGAATTCTCGGGATCGCGTGGATGGCCGCCCTGGCGCTGGCGATCGTGAACGTCCGGAAACGCGCGGGACCGCTGCTGCCGCTGGCAGTTGCCGCGTGGGCGCCGTTTGCCCTCCTCCACTACCCCACGCATCTTGCCGTCGGGATGATCCCGATCGCCCTCGGCCTCGCCCACCTCGTCGCCACGGCCGAACCACCGCGAACGTATCAGTGGCGGCGGGCGCGCCTGCCCGTCGCGACGGTGGTGGTAGTTCTCGCCATCGTCGCGGCCGGGTGGCAGCTGCGGCGGGTCGCGGTCGACCTGTGGATCGGAGGCAATGAGCTCCGTCTCACGATGTCGAACGGCTTGAATCCCGCGAACCGCGCCCGCCTGGCCGCCGCCATCGAGGCCCAGATCCTCTCCCGGATTGAGCGGCTGCCGTCTGCAGAGCCCACCCTGTGGCGCACCGTTGGTCGGGCGCGGCTCATGCGACGAGAGGCTGCAGGCGCAGAAACGGCCTTCCGTGCATCCTATGCGCTGTGGCCTCACGAGGATGCCGAGTTCTACCTTGGGATGAGCCTCGTCGCACAGGGTCGCCGAGGGGAAGGTCTACAGCATCTCGGGAGGGTGTGCCGCACCAACCCTGCACTCGCGCGCCACATCAACAACGACGACCTGCGCCGATCGGTCCTTGATCTGGTGGCGGCCTATCGCCAGCAGTAAGGGCGGACCCCAATACGGTTCATCTGAATGTGCAGCCGAGACGGCTGCACTATCCGGCTCCGCCCGCTGGGCTCCGCCGTGACAGGCAATGATCAGTTGCTTGTGAGGGCATAGCCCATAGGGCGAAGCCCCATGGTGCAGGCGCCCCGCCTGCACATGCCGGCGTCAATTGAACAGGATTGGGGCCAACCCAAAAAACGGGGCCCCCCGGAGGGGGGATCCAGGGGGTCCAGCGGAAGGAAGGAGGAGCTTCCGCACTCGTCCTCTGATATGCGGACTCAGGAGCGCAGGTTACATTTCCTGGGGCTCGTGCCGCAGCCGCAATTTGTCGCATGCGGGGGGTGATCGCCGATTACTTGATTTTTCTCCCGATTCGCTGCCTTTCGCAGAGGTTTCGATTGACGAAATCACCTGGCCACTCGTACAGGCAGCTGTTGCGAATGGTATTGAAGGTCGCTTGGTCGAGGCGGACACCGGGTGCGCTGCGGCCAATGATCGTTTCCATCGCCGCCCGTTGCGCAGCGACGCAACTGTCGAACCCCTGTGATCCCTTGGCGAAGTTCTTCCGGCACAGCGCGTCGATCGAGCGGTCGGCGGCGATCGGATCGATCAGGGGCGGCGTCCCCTCCGCGTCTTCGGTCCGCATCATCGCACCAACGTCCCTGTTCGCAGATTCGAGCAGGCGAGCCCCGTCGGCGAACTCACGCTTCGCCTCGGAAAAGAGGGGCTGGTCCGCGGAGATCGCAGCTCTGAGGATGCCGAGCCCGACGGTGGCCGCGGTGGCGCCGCGATTCGCCTTGTCATAGGCCGCCGCGTACCGTTGCTGCACGGAGATCCCCTGCAGGTCCACCCGCGATCGATCCATCTCCTCCCCGGCCTCCTCGACCCGAGCCCGCCACCCGTCGTCATAGAAGACCCTCCCCGAGCCCGTCTCACCGAGAAGCTTGCTCAACGCCTGCGCCGCGGCCGCGCACTCCTGGGTGGTTTCGAGGAGGATTTCACCATCGGACTGAGCGGGCGAGGTGGATCGCGACTTTCCCACGCTCCTCTGATCGATGACCACCTGGTCGCCCCCGGTTTTTTTCAACTTGATCGAGCCGGCCACATCACCGAGGCTCTGCTGAGCCGCCACCGGCGCCGCCACCGCCACCGCACTCAGCCATACCGCCGCTACCCTGTTCCACCTCATGACGCCTCCTGACCCAAGTAGATCAAAATTGATCTCATATTCGATTTTACCCGTAAAAGACGTCATCCAACCAAAGCATCGCCCGGCGGGCCGCCGGCGAGGCTGAAATTGCCCGCCGGACCAGGTTGTGGGCGGGGTTGTCTGGGTGGGAGTATGGGCACGAACGGATACAGGTGGCGCAATCGGTACCGATGACATTCCAGTAGCGGAAGCAGGTCGCCGCGTCGATCGCCCAGCGCAGGCCGTCATCGACCGGCGTTCGCTCTCTGACCGGGATTGCCGCCACCGGGCAGCTGACGGCGCACTTGCGGCAGATCGTGCAGAAATCGATCACCGTCCGGTCATCGCCCGGCTCGTCCGCCACCAGCGGCAGGTCGGTGGTGACCACGCCCAGGCGCACTCGCGGACCCAGCCGCGGTGTCATCAGGAGACCCATGCGCCCGATCTCTCCGAGGCCGGCATCTCGCGCCACCAGCGGCGCAATGATCCTGTAGTTGCCGTCGATATGTGCCCGAGCGGGATAGCCGAGACGGCGGATCCAGCTCGCCGTTATGAGTGCGATCTTCGCCCCTTCGACATACTGCCGCGCGGACTCCTCAACCACCGGCGGTGCGGGCGCCTGCAAGATTCGACGGTGATCCATTTCGACCGTGAAGGCGAACGCCCACCGATGATCGAGGTCGATGGTCTCGCCATAGGCACCGCTGCCTCGTCCCACATGGCTGTAAATATGATAGGGCTCGAGCTTTGTCACCCCCACGTCGACCGCACCGAGTGACCGGGCGAGACCCCCGAGCGCCATCGTCCACTCTTCTGGTGCGCGCCCCACTCGCTCCTCCCCCACCGTGCCGTCGACGTGATCGCGCAGCGCCTCCGTGAGGTCGAAGCAGGCTTCGGCAGCGGCAAACGCAACCGGCTCGGCGAGCTCGGAATCCGCTGACAGCAGACCCGGCAGCAATCGCGTGTGATCGTCGCCCTGTTTGTTCTGAGGTCGCATCGCATAGTACGACTCGTACTCCGGGCTGCCGGGTACGAGGCGTCCGCGGGCGAACATGATGTCCCGTTCGTCCACGCGCCGCGACGGCCGGCCGCCGCCCGTCGGCGATCGTGCCACCGGTACGAACCAGAGAACCACGGCGGCCACGGCGGCGATCGTGATGAATGCGGCGCCGACCAGGGGTGCCGGCGGAGGCAGAGCCGCCACGACGAAACAGGGCAACGAGATCGCCGCCGCGAGGATGAATGAGATTCGAGCCGCGCGGCGTTCGCCCTCGCCGAGCGAGATCACTCCGAAGGCGGTCAACCCCAACAGAGCTCCCACCCCGGCCGCCGACACGAGGTAAACACCAACTCCACCCACGATTCCAACACTATCAGACCTAAGATGAGCGATTCTCACCGGCAATCTGCACCAAGCTCTTGCGCTCTGGCCACTTGCGAAAACCCTCCGAATACCGATGGGTATGCGTCCGTTTTTCGCAAGCACCAGAGCATCAAGATGCTTGGCACATCTCTTCCGGCAGAACCGCTCACCTTAGGTCAGCGGCATTGCGAATAGACCGCCCACGATCAATATAGTGAGAGAGAGACGAGATCGAATCACTGTTCGTGGCCTGCGCCACCAAGGTAGACGGCAACCCCACGGGTTCGAACGATGGTGAGTTAATCTATGCGGCGTCACTCGAAGACGTCGAGTGCAATTGACTGTCCGACTCAGGCCGGGATTTTTTGGGCCTCGCCCAGCTGAATCGGTTGGTAGAAGATCCCGCTGTCTCCCTGAAACGCGGTGGAGTGGTCGTGCTCATTGGAGAGGATCTCGACCGGGATGCCGTTTGGGAATGCCCGGCACCTGGTGCCATCGGGGCTCCGGTGGGCGCAGAAGGTGCACTGACTGACCGTGAGATCAGAGGGGTTTCCGACGATTGTGAACTTGACAGGGGCCATGTATCTCTCCTCGCGCCCGGCGTGCTGTGATCTCGTGCCTTCGAGCCGGGAATCAGAGGTATTGCAAGGCTAATGCCAGGTTTGACACAGCTTTCAAGTCCGAATGAAATCGGAACCCCGTCGCAATTTGAAACAGCCTCCCAATGTGATACAGCTCACTTTTTCATTCAGATTTGACGGTACGGGGAAAAGGCGCCTCCCGGGGACGCCCTCTTAGGTTTTCGCCGATTGGCAATTCGACTACATGTCTCTAACGACGGCTCACCAACCGGGTTTAGTCGTCATCATCCAGAATGACAGTATTATCTGTGCCTTGGTCCAGCACGTAATCACCAATGCCTTCATTGTCGACAACCACGCACTGAGAGGTATCTGGTCCGAGCCAGATTGTTGGCCCCACCGAGGTTAGGTGCTTGAAATCGTTGTCCGTTATGTAAAGACCCTCGGCAGGTAATCCAGATACTCCTGCAAAGACGGCACCGAGGGTGCTGGTTCCCTTAAATTTGTTGCCCTCAATCAACGCACCATCAAGGACCGTCCAGATGCCCCCCCCATACGCCTCATCAAGGTTGAATTTGTTGTCAATGATTGAGACATCAAGGGTCTTCTTATCGTGAAGAAACCCGATGTCCCACACACTGATTACCGTCGCCTGCCCGGAGACCCGAAACTTGTTTTTCAAGATGAGGACCTCTGAAACGAAAGGTGACGGGTCCCCATAGATGATGAGGGTGTCATGCCTGACGATGGGGTGCACTTTGAATTCGTTGTGGGAGATTTCAACGTCGGTGGATGGGTTACTGGCGCTGTAAATGGCTGTGTCGACATCAGTGAAGGAATTTCCGCTCACCACAAAATCCGAGGCCCACCAGAAGCCAAGAGAGTACGTGCGGGTGGTGAGGTTTTCGAATTTGCAATTCTGAACCTTGTGTGTTCCGGTTGACCAACCGCTGTCAGACGTGAGGCCGCCCATGACGTGGATTCCGTGAATGACATTCTTGTCGTTGAAGTCGCCCTTATCGCCGCGAGTTAGAACATTTTCGAATGCGGTGTCGAAGTCATAACCGCCCACTATTTCGAAAAAACTGTAAAGACTGGTCGTGTACTGATAATTCAACAAGTGGGTGTCTCGCGGATTTGGAATCAGGACCTGTACGGTCAGATCTGCGATGCGAATGCTCCCGTCATTGTCCTCGAAAAGGAATATCGGGGAATGCTCCGTCATGTCCCAATAGGGCCCCGGAATCTTGCCAAATTCGACGCCGCCCGGTCCCCGGACGGCCTCGATGATCGTCTCCTTTTTCTTTTTACCCTTTTTCTCTTTACACCTTTTCTTTTTACACTTTTTTGCTGCACCCACGAGTTCTCCGTCGAACCCACTGACCTGAATAGGCCTGCTCACCCAGAAGTGGCCCTCCTCTAACCGGACGGTCCCCGGGACTCCGCTTGCCGCCACGGCGCGCAGGGCCTCCTCGATGGCATCCGCGTCAGCCACGCCCGTTGGGTCCCCGCTTGGGGCAATTAGCCATTCCCCCGCTTGCACGCCGGCAGCACAGAATCCGACAAAACACGTCGCGACGAGACACACCACAAGCTTCCTCATAATCCCTCCATTTGTTGAGACACTACGTTTAATGTAGTGCTCGAAATCTGTTGAGACGCTACTTTCAATGTAGTGCTCGAAATCGCGGCTGTCAAGTGTTTGTACAACCCATCTGCTACGCTCGCCGCATGCCCGACCTCAGAGGCTCCGAGGGGTGTCCGCAGCGCGTCGGCGGGCGGTCTATTGCTATACACATCACATTCGTCGAGCGTTGGCACGTTTGAAGGTCGAACGTTTCCACCCACCCCGATAGGTGCAGAGGGGAAAAGGAGAAAAGGAGCGGAGGAGAGTGGTCCCCTCCTCTCCTCTTCCCCTCTTCTCCTTTTCCCCTTTTCTCCTTCTCTCCTCTTCTCCTCCGCCCCATTCCTCCTCCTCCGATTATTCGCTCCGGCTCAGGGCGGATCTGGATGGACGGAAGGTTCGAACGTTCGAACGTTCAACGTTCTAACGTTCTAACCAAACCCCTTCGGGTGCCGGTGATGGAACCCGGTGGCCTCTTGATAGGCGCGGGCCAGGGCGAGGATCTCCGATTCGCCAAAGAGCCGGCCATTGAAGGTGATGCTGACCGGCGTGCCGTCCGATCTGAAGCCGTCCGGCAACACGACCGCCGGATGGCCGGTGAGGTTGGTGAGGAGCAGATTCGATCCTCCGAACGAGGGCGCTACCCAGCAGTCGATACCTTCGAGAGCTACCTCCATCTCGCGCATCACCAGAGTCCGCACGCGGTTGGCCTGGATGTACTCGACCGCCGGGATGGCCCGCGCCTGGCGGAAGACGTTGGGCCACGCATCCTCGATCTGCCGCACCAGCTCGGCGTCGCGACCCGAGCGCGTGAGCTCGTCGAAGGCCGCTCCGGCCTCGGCCGAGAGGATGAACGACAGCGCGCTCACCGGTAGGTCGGGAAGCTCCATCGGAATCAGCTCGACACCGAGCGACCGGATCACGTCGAGAGCCTGCATATCGAGGGACAGCCACTCGCGAGCCGCTGCCCGATCCTCCTCGGTGTCGTCGTCGCCGAACTCGAGCTCGCGTTCGAAGACCGATTTCAGGTAGCCAACCCGCAACGACCGCACGTCGAGATCGGCATCCCATACGAAGGGGCGATCGATCGCGGTCGGATCGAGACCGTCGCCGCCCTGGATCGCCGAGAAGACGAGCGCGCAGTCCTCGACCCCGCGGCACATGGGACCGAGCTTGTCCATGCTCCACGATAGGGCCATGGCGCCGTGGCGGCTGACCCGGCCGAAGGTCGGGCGCAGACCGCTGACGCCGCAGCGGGTGGAGGGCGAGACGATAGAACCCCAGGTCTCCGAACCGATGGCGAATCCCACCAAACCGGCGGCGGTGGCCGAACCCGGTCCCGCCGACGACCCGCTCGACCCCTGCTCGGTATTCCACGGGTTGCGGGTCTTCTCGCCGAACCACACGTCGCCCCAGGCCAGGGCGCCGAGACTCAGCTTGGCCACCAGCACCGCGCCGGCCTCGTCGAGGCGACGGACGACGGTCGCGTCCTCGTCGATATTTTGTTCCTTAAACGGCGTCGCGCCCCACGTTGTCGGGTAGCCGCTCACCGCGAGCAGGTCCTTTGCCCCCCAGGGGACACCGTGCAGCGGGCCCCGCCAGACCCCTCGCGCGAGCTCTCGGTCGGCACGCCGCGCCTGCTCCATCGCGCGCTCCTCGGTCAGGGTGATGACGCAGTGCAGCTCCGGGTCGTGCTGTTTCAGGCGTTCGAGGTAGAGGGTCGTGAGCTCCACCGACGAAATCGCCCGCGTCCGCAGCAGATGACCGAGCTCGGTCACGGGAAGGAATGCGAGCTCGGCATCGTCCGCAGGCCGCGCCGTCAACCGGGGACGGCTCGTACGCGCAGTCAACGGTCGCTCGCGAATCTCCATTCCCGGCAGCATCGGTTCGAAGCGGAGCGCCGGCGGCACCGAGTTGTCGAGCGGCACCTCGCGCAGCTTTTCATAGTCCTCGCGCAGCTCGTGGAGGCCCTTGAGCATCAGCTCACGTTCGTCATCGGTGAACTCGAGACCGGCGAGCTTCTCGGCGCCCGCGAGCGCCTCCTTGCTCACACCTCCGGTAGTCTCCACCTCCGCCCAGAGCAGCCGTGGAAGCGCCGTCGCCGCGAGCCCGAAGCCCGCGAAAAAGGCAGTGAAACGCCGCCGGTCGATGCCGTGGGTGTTGTCAGTCATCATCCCTCCTTCGAATCAGTTGATGAGGTAGAAGCTCTCCTGGCGCGGGACGAAGAACCGCCACCCCTCATCGGTGAGGTGAACCGGATCCTCCTCCATGATCCAGACCTTCTTGTCATCCCACTGGGGAATCTCGTCGGCAATATTGAACTCCATCGCCAGGTGGGAGCCGGCTCGCAGATTCCTGGGCTGCTCCGTGCCGGCATCGGCCCTCTTGGCGGCGCGGAAATCAATGCTCGCACCGAGGCCGTGTCCCTGGTTGCCGAGCGGGTGGCTGTAGATCATCGCTTCGATGCCGAGCTTCTCCATCTCGGCCATCGTCTCGTTGTAGACTTCGCCGGCCGCTTTGCCGGGCCGGGAGATGCGACTCATCACGTCCTGCAGCGTGTTGGCCTTGGCCAACGCGTCTTTGAAGCCCTGCGGCACATCGGTCTCGCCCTCGCGCAACACATAGGCCATCTTCTGCCAGTCGGTGTTGAGGCCCATGTAGGTGAAGCCGATATCCATGTGCAGCAGATCGCCGCGCTCGATGACCGTGTCGTCCGGCGCCACCGCAAGAAAGCCGCGCGAGGTGGGGTTGTCCACGTTCCTTCGCTGAACCCGGATGTCGGGCGGGAACCACGGCTCGACGCCGTAGTCCCAGTACCGGTCGACGATCCACGAGCGGACGTCGCCGACGGTGGTCTCGCCGGGCTCGATCACCTCGTTGGAGAACGCTCTCCGTCCGAGCTCGTCGGTGAGCTCGACCGCCGTCCGATAGTGCTCCACCTCGGCCGGGATACGGGTGTCGAGGTACTCCTCGATGAGGTCCGCGGCACTGACGAAGCGCGCCCGCGCCTCCTCGCCGAGAATATCCGACAGCCACCGGAAGGAGGCCAAGGTGAGGCTCCGAGTGACCCCGCGCCGCCCGTCGATGGAGAGCGCGATGGTCTGCGGATCGTGCTCGGCATAGAGCTCCGGCAGAACCTCTTTGGCGGGGCGCGGGTCGTCCGGGCTCTCGAAGAACCGCCTCAGATGCTCGCTCGCGTAGCCGCTGATCGCCACCCGCCGCAGCCCGGCTTCGCCCGCATCGACGAAAACGAAGACATCGCGGTTGCCGACGTATACCTCGGGCGGCGCCACGAACTCGGTCAGGGGATCGTCGTGGAACTCCTCGTTGACGACGATCCACATGTCGATGTCATGCCGCCGCATCATGTCGAGCAATAGGCCGTGGTGGGTCTCGAGCCAGCCCTCACGAACCTCGAGCTGCTCGGACGGCGGCAGGAGCCTCGCCAACTCGGTCTCCGGCGCGGCAACATATCCGCACGAAACCACAAACAGCGCCGCACTGACCAGCAGGGCGAACCGCATCACCTTCGTCACGAATGTCCGCACAGTCGTGCCCGCGCCCGTGCCCGATGGGATGTCCGGCGACGACCGGCGTCTCACTCATTCCTCCCCGGTAGCTCCTTCACATACACATCCTGCTTGGAGTACGGGATCTCGATACCGGCCGCGTTGAACGCCTTGTACACGTTGACATGGAGGGCGTCGAGCACCCGCCCGCGGTACACCGGCTCGTCAATCCAGGCCAGGAGCTCGAAGAGAAGGCCCGATGACCCGAACTCACGGAACCGAACCCTGGGTTCGGGGGTATCGCACAGATGGCCGACTCCCTCGATACAGCTCATCAGCACCTCGCGAACCTGGTCCACGTCCGATCCGTAGGCTGCCTCGACCTTGACCCTGACCCGCATCTTTTCGTGCGGACCGCCGGTCTCGTTGACGATCTGGGCGTTGGCGATAACCGCGTTGGGGACAGTAACCTCGATGTCGTCACGGGTCATCAGTCGGGTCGAGCGCATCCCGATCTCGATGACCTGACCTCGAATTCGCTCGTCAAGAACCACGAAGTCCCCCACCTTGTACGGCGAGTCGGCAACGATGAAGATGCCCGAGAACAAGTTCGAGAGCGTGTCCTTTGCGGCAAAGCCAACCGCGATGCCGACGATCCCCGCCGAGGTCAGCCACGAGGTCAGCGGGATGTCCCACGCGAGGCACACGACGTAGAGGAACCCGCCGACCACCATCACTTTCAGGATCATGTCGAAGAGGGGAAGGGTCTTCGGTTCGATCGACCTGATCTGATCCACCCGGTCGCTCACGATCCCGAGCACCACCCTCCCGACCCGCATAATGGCCACCGCCCACAGGAGGCCGATGATCGTCTGGATGACGCCGAGAACGATGAAGTCGACGTGGGTTGGCGCCTCGAACTCGAGGTGGGCCAGCATGACCCCCACCAGCACGATCGTGAACACGACCGGACGACGGAGCTCGTGAGCAATCCGGTCGTCGACATCGGTTGCGGTCCTGCGGGTCATCGCCCGCACAACGGTCGTGAATAGGATGCGTACGAGGACGGCCAGGACGATCGTGGCGACGAGAATAAACAACTGGCGTAATCTGGGGTCCGCGCCGACCATCGACAACCACTCGCCAATATTCATGACCGCTCCTCTCCGAGATGGCGATACCGCCATGACGACGCCGCAGTATATCTCCGAAGGTACTTTGTTACACTGTCGCTGCGACTCGACAGACATGACCGCAGGGGCGGAATCAGCCCATGCCAGAATTCGTCCAACCGAGGGAGGCCGATCCGATGAGGTTTGTGGACTACCGCAACATACACGAGATGCTCATGGCCACTGTCGATCGCTGGGGAGACAGCTCGGCGTATCGGACGATACTCGACAACGGGGGGACCACATCGGTCACCTGGAACGAGTTCTACGACGACGTGCGGCGGGCAGCCAAGAGCCTCATCGCCCTCGGTCTCGAAAAGGGCGACAAGGCCAACATCCTGAGCTACAGCAACTACCGCTGGGTACTCACCGATGTGGCGTGTGCTTCCGTCGGCTCGTGCGCGATCGGCATCTATCACTCGCTCCTTGCAAAGGATGTCAGGTATATCGTCGACCACTCCGACGCCGTCCTCATTTTCGCAGAGGACGAGTCCCAGCTCGACAAGCTGTTGTCGATCCGCAGCGAAATCCCGGACGTTCGGAAGGTAATCCTGTTCTCC
>PVMK01128072.1_pt1 | contig 15396 bp, 12 predicted proteins | sample 1853481 | NCBI WGS metagenome assembly PVMK01 (sample SAMN08533507, study PRJNA380276) | Marine sediment metagenome, whole genome shotgun sequencing project.
GCAGATGTGCGCCACATTTTTAGTAAACTTGGCGGCAATCTTGGTGTCAGTGGTTCTGTTGCTTTTCTCTTCGAACGCAAAGGTCTGATCTCTTTTTCAGCAGAAAATGATTTCGACCAGATCTTTGAGATCGCTCTGGAAGCAGGCGCTGAGGATGTTAAGGATGAAGGAGATGTCTACGAAGTCATCACTGAACCTGCTGATTTCATTGGAGTCCGAGACGCTATGGCGGCAGCCAACCTTCAGTGGGAAACGGCTGAAACCTGTATGATCCCGCAAAACCAGGTACAACTCGAAGGTAAGTCTGCGGAAACCATGCTCAAATTGATGGACGCCCTCGAAGATAACGATGACGTGCAGAATGTTTTCGCCAACTTTGATATCAGCGAAGAAGAACTAGCTAAGATCATGGGTTGATCACCCATAATTAATATTGAATATAAATGCGAATTCTAGGCATTGACCCAGGCACCCGGATTACCGGCTACGGCATTATTGATGTCGAAGGTAATCGATTGCGCCATGTTGATAACGGTATTATTAAAACTCGTAGCAGTGATATCCTACCGCTCAGACTGAAAGTCATTTACGACGGTCTGACGTCGGTTCTCAAAGAATATTCACCTGAAGAGGTTGCTGTTGAGCAGGTTTTCATGGCAAAAAATCCGCGAGCAGCGTTAACTCTTGGCCATGCTCGAGGCACAGCTGTTCTTTCCGCTGTTAACCTTGACCTCGAAGTTCTCGAATATTCGGCTCTACAGGTAAAGAGTGCTGTGGTCGGTTATGGACATGCCAGCAAACAGCAGGTTCAGCAGATGGTCAAGGCGCTTTTAAACCTTCCTGAAGTTGCCCAGGAGGATGCTTCGGATGCCTTGGCTGTTGCCATCTGTCATGCTAACAGCCGCACGCTGAAACAGGCTGTCAATAGCTCTATCCGTCGTTAACATACGAATAATGAATCACAACCAAAACCTATCTGCCGTTAAAGAGAGTATTTCCTGATGATCGCCCTGATTCGCGGCAAATTAGCTTACAAATCGAGCAATCACGTCATTATTGATGTCGGCGGTGTCGGCTATCGGCTATTCATTTCATTGTCAACCTTCTATTCTCTCCCGGAAACTGGCGATATCAGCCTCTTTACGCATACCCATGTCCGGGAAGACGCCCTGCTGCTCTATGGTTTTCTGAGCATGGAAGAGAAAGAGCTGTTTGTCACCCTGATCGGGATTTCCGGCATCGGCCCAAAAGTGGCAATCAACATCCTCTCGCACATACCGGCAGGAGACCTCAAGAGAGCGATTGTTACAGGTGATGTAAAGCGTCTCACCGGACTGCCAGGCATTGGCAAAAAAACCGCTGAACGGCTGGTCCTTGAGCTGAAAGATAAAATCGGACCCATTGAAGATCTCCCGGATTCACTTGATTCAGCAACAGCAACCAGCACATCGGCAGAGGCTTTGGTTAACGATGTTCTTTCCGCGCTGGTCAATTTAGGTTACAAAGAGAATCATGCCCGAAAAGTTTTGGAGAGCATGGAACTGGCGCCGGATTTGACCATGGAAGAAACCCTCAAAGGAGCACTGAAAGTCCTGGTTCGCTGACTTTCAGTTTTGACCTCTTATGGAAGACCGCTTGATTACAGCTGAAGACACTGGCGAAGACAGCTTCTTCGACCTGTCGCTGCGACCGAAGATCCTTGCGGAGTACGTAGGGCAAAGCAAGGTGAAGGAGAATCTCAAGGTCTTTATCAGCGCGGCTCGCGGTCGTGGTGAATCGCTTGACCATGTTCTCTTCTACGGGCCACCTGGCCTTGGCAAAACCACCCTTGCATATATTATTGCAGCAGAAATGGGTGTTAACATCAGGAGCACATCAGGTCCTGTGATAGAGAAGCCAGGTGACCTGGCTGCGGTTTTGACCAACCTGGAGCCAGGTGACGTCTTGTTTATTGACGAAATTCACCGCCTCTCGCCTGTGGTTGAGGAGATCCTCTACCCGGCAATGGAAGATTACCAACTCGACATCATGATCGGTCAGGGTCCCTCGGCGCGTACTATCAAACTAGACATCCCACACTTTACTTTGGTCGGTGCAACGACCCGCGCCGGGCTGCTCTCTTCACCATTACGGGACCGTTTTGGTATCCTGAACCGACTGGAATTCTACACCCACGATGAACTGGCGACGATCACTACACGTAGCGCAGGTATATTGGGAGTTGCCATAGAGGCTTCCGGTGCCGACGAAATTGCCCGCCGTAGTCGCGGTACACCACGTATTGCCAACCGCCTGCTACGCCGGGTCAGAGATTTTGCCGAGGTCGATGGTGACGGTTCTATCTCTCAGGACATGGCTGATCAGGCCTTGATTCGCCTGGAAGTTGATCAACGTGGATTTGACCTGATGGACAGGCTTTTATTGGAAACCATTATCGACAAATTCAGTGGTGGACCGGTTGGCCTCGACACCTTGGCTGCATCTATCGGTGAAGAGAAAGATACGATCGAGGACGTCATTGAGCCATACCTGCTGCAACAGGGATTCATCAATCGAACTCCCCGTGGCCGGGTTGCAACTCATCAGGCCTACACACACCTGGGACGTACTCCCGGAGCAACCTCTCCTCCGTTGAAAACTCTTTTTACTTAATAAACACTGATCACGTAAAAAGACACGATGAAAATTGAATTTTCTTTGTCACAGGAACAAATCTTGTGATAGCTTGAGTTTGTGGGGGGTGATTCAAGCAACTTAGCCCTGCTAACACGCCCCGAGGGCCGTCATGGTGACGGCCCTTTCCCTTATTACAACACCAAAGTTCATATCTATCCGGAAGATCAAGGAGGGTATGGAATCACGCTAAAGCTATGGACCCTACCCTGCTGCAACAGTTTCGTCAGCAATTGGCCGCCTGGATTGAAACGCGTCTTGAGTCGCAGCGTTTACCTTTTCAGCGTTTGGAGATTTGCCCTGAAATCCTGACTGATCTAGGGTGCCTCGCTCCAGATCTGGTCCTCTGGATAAACAGTGACAGCCAGTTAGCTGGGAGTATGATCCTGTTGCCGGATGTCGTCGATGATCGAGCTCTCGCCGAAGGAGTTTCTCTAAGTGAAGCCTTAGGTCTCGGCCACTTTACAATTTGGGCGGCACGCGAAGTCTCAATCTGGCTGGTCGTGTCAGGAGAATCAAGACAGCTACATTCTTTTCCTCTGCCTCCAGCAGACCGGATTACCCCAGATGATTTTCAACGCACTCTTGACAAACTTCTTGATCGGCTGAAAATCGTTTCGGTAACCAGCGCTCCTCCTGCGATAGAGTATTCAATCTATTATTTTGCAAATTTTTGTCTGCGCAACCTCCAGGAGTTAACGCCAGGGTTAACGATAAGCACCCGTATGTCTGCAGGAGAATCAGCCGCAGATGCGTGGGTTGAGAACGCCCCAAGGGAAAAAGCCTGGATGAGCCTATGGCGAATGCTTTTCCTGCTCTGGCATGGGCGTCTGCCACCAGGATTGCAGCCAGAGAGACTTGAGCTTGCCCTTCGTTACGCTTTGTCTGATCTGACCAAAGGCCAACTCTCATGGCTTGAGATACAGGACAACGAGCCCCCTCTCTCAGAAGAAGTTGCTGTTCGCTTGCATCAGTTAGCCGGCAGGCTCAGACAACTCGGCTGGCCACACAACAATGAACAGGCACAAAAGCTGGTCTGTCTTTTACTTAATGATGCCGCTCAGCGTTACGGGCTGGAGGCACCGCTACTGCCCTGGAACACAGATGAGGTGCAGCTGTATGTTGCTTGTCAGCCACCTCCGTCAGCAAGCTGCTGCTCTTTGATCGCTCCACGAGCGTACCTCGCCGGATGGGCCTTTAAAACGGTCTTGGGAGAACAATCTAAGAGCAGCATCTACGCTGAGACTTTGCTTGCATTGAGCTCTGGGCAACATCTAACCAGCGCCGTTGCGATGTTCCAGGGGACGCAACCTTTGAGCCGTAAAGAACGCGACGACCGCTTGATCTTTTTACGCCAGGTCTGGCCCAGTCGACGCTTCGATCTGCCCCGCAATGCTCCTGCCTGGCTATGGGATGCGCTTTACCTCGCAGGTCTGATATCTGAAGAACTCTCTTTAATTTTGCCACATGACTGGCATCGTGTTCCAGGCATTCTGAGCCTCTGGGACACCCTCGCTGAACGTTATCAACTCACTGAGTTAGCTGAAAGTGGCTCAGGAATGCAATCACTGCACTTTGTCCCGGCAGCAACGAAGACAACGTCCGTTCGGGTACACAGGAAAGACCTGACCACCGACATCCCTCTGGAGTTATTGACCAAACAGAAACCAGGGACGACGCAAGTCTGGCTGAAAGCAAGTAAGCAGGTCGTGGATTTACTGCACAGCCAAACAATGGCAGCGGGCACAGCTCATTGGCAAAATGAGTCACAGAAACAGAGTTGGGGCATCTTTCTTTTTCTTCACACCCGCCTCGGTAGATACCTCTGGGGACTTTGTAGTAACCAGGCCGCCTTACCGGAGTTTAACGCGATAAACGATGCGATTCTGACTTTTGGCGTACCGCTCCCAAACGAAAGCATACTCGCAGATCTGAGTATTATCGGCTCTCCTGAGACACAAATGATCCCGGCACCAGAGCTTCTGGAGCGAGAGTTCACCGACATCTTTGGCCCAATTCCTCCTCTACCCGAAAGCTCAGTTCACATCGTCTCTAAAACCCCAAAGGTTAGGCGCAAAAGCAGGACGTCCTCTGAACAGATTGCAGCCAAAGTTTTTCAGGACGGCATTCCACGCTTTCCTGAACACTACACGATGCACCTTTACCGACCAGAACTCACTCACTACGAACTCTGCGGCCCTCTTGAGATCACCGAAGAATTTTTTGAACGGATATCGTTACAAACCATTGGCTTGGAGCATGTTATCGAAGTCACTGGCAGGACTGTCGCTGAAGCGCTTCTGCTTGCCTCCTATACAGGGGAAGCCAAGGTTTCATTGCCAGAGGACGAGAGTCTCCTTGAAGGACTGGTTCAAAACTACAAATCCGACCTGGAGCGGCTTTGGGACAATCTGGTCAGAGAATGTCGTCGTTTTGAACCACACCGCCAGAGAGCGATCAAACTGGCCCGGAAGATCTGGCAGCAGCAAGGTCTGCCCCCCCGAACGTGCTCACTGAATCGGATAAACGTTCATCACCTCATTACCCGTCTGACATGCAAAGGCTTAGTTCTCTGGCCTTTTTATACAAACCATATTAGTATGCGATGATTACTGGTTGAAAAAGGCTTAATCTCATGAATGTTCTACTACATATGTGTTGTGCTAACTGTGCCATCTACCCAATCCGGGTTTTGCGCGAATCTAATCATTCGGTTGTTGGCTATTTCTTCAACCACAACATCCATCCTTACCAGGAGTATCGTAAACGCCTGCAAGCCGTTGAAGAATATGCTGCGGCCAGTGACCTTGAGGTCATATACAAAGACGAGTACCTGCTCGAAGATTTTCTGGCACAAGTAGCAACAGAGCCTGAAAACCGCTGCGCCTATTGTTATCAATCGCGTCTCAAACAGGCGGCAGAATATGCGGCTGTTTCCGGATTCGACGCTTTCAGCACAAGCCTGCTCTATTCTCGCTATCAGAATCATGAACTGATCCAGAAGATGGGTGAGGAACTTGGCCAGCATTACGGTATTGAATTTCTCTACGAAGACTATCGAACCGGATGGCAAGAAGGCATCAAAGCCTCCAAAGCCATGGGCCTCTACCGACAGCAATACTGTGGATGTATTTATTCAGAAAAAGATAGGTACCACCCCAGAAATAACAACTGATTAGCAACGGACTGTTCTTTACACTTGGCATCTTCAGCAGCCAATTCAGTGACAGCCAACCGGCTGCTAGAAGGCTGTCCTATGCATACCAAACATAGATTGGGTCTTGCCCTTGGTAGCGGCGCTGCCAGAGGCCTTGCCCACATCGGCGTTCTCAAGGTTCTCGAAGAAGCCAACATCCCAATTGACATTATCACCGGAACTTCCATGGGAGCCTTGATCGGTGCCATGTATGCAGCCGGAGTTCCAGTCGTACAAATGGAACAGGTTGCACTGGAAATCGACTGGCGAAGTATGGCCAAGCTGCTCGGCCCGGTTATACCGATATCAGGACTGACCGACGGCAAAAAACTTGTCGCATTCATGGCCGAATTACTACCGGCTAGAGAATTCAAGGATCTGCGCCAACCACTGGCGGTTACAGCGACCGATATCAATACTGGCGAAGCCATTATTATCAAGCAGGGCGATCTGCTTGAGGCGCTTCGTGCCAGTTTGGCCTTCCCTGGTATTTTTCCGCCAGTCCGCTTTGGACAACGTTTTTTGGTTGATGGGGGTCTCTGCAAACCGCTGCCTACCGATGTTGCACGTCACCTTGGAGCTGAAAAGGTTGTTGGAGTCTGCACTATTCCCGCTGTCATCAAGAAAACCCCGGAGACTTTCCTGCCGAGCATTCATGGCCACTCCAAAACTATCAAACGCTGGCGCGATTTTTTCAGTGCCAGCAGAATAGAGCAGGCGTTTCGCTCCGGCTTGGGCCATGAGATAGAAGAAACAAATGACGATGCACAGGGAATCAGAAAACTCCTAACGTTTTCCGTGTCTGCGCACAGAGTGTTGCTAGCATGGAAAATGTTATTAACGAACTGCACCTGAATCAAAACCCGCACGATCTGATTCTCAGACCAGCACTAGACGGAATTACCCTGCTTGAGTTTCATCGCGCAGAAGAAATCATCGCAGCAGGAGAAGCTTCTGCAAGAGCCGCATTGCCCAAGCTCAAATATCTTCTCAATACAGCTTGAAAGGCCCCTATGCTCTGCTAACATGTTGATATAATTATTTCATTTCGGCCGACAAACTCTAGGTTAAACCTTAACTAAGGAGGCAATCATGATTGAACTGCTGGAGAAAACTGTATTGACCGCCGTTGGAGCGATGACACTCACACAGAAAAAAGCGGAGGAGTTACTGCACGAAATGCGCGGAAAGCTGAACTTGAGCGAAGATGAAGGTAAAGCATTTTTAAAAAAAATCCAGGAGGCAGCTGTCCAGAGTCAGGAAAAGCTCCAGGAACAGGCTCAGGAAGAGGTTAAAAAAGCTTGTGAGCGTATGGGAGTGGTTACTACCGATGAATTTAACAAACTGAAGAAGAAAGTCGCCCAACTGGAAAAAAAGCTGAAATAGACAGCCCTTGAAGTAATTCGGACATCACTATGCTGCCGATCCTCCGCATCAACCGAAATATCCGTACTATCCGCCGTTACAGAACCATTCTCGGAGTTCTGATCAAGTATGGTTTCGGTCACTTCGTCGAACAACTCAACATCGATTACTATCTTGAACTCGGCAAGCGGATTGTTACGTTTAGCAAGATGCCCAAAGAGTTAGAACGCCTTAGCCAACCTCAACGACTGCGCCTGGCTATGGAAGAACTCGGGCCGACCTTTATCAAACTCGGCCAACTGCTCTCAACCCGCCCTGACGTTTTAAGTAAAGAGTACATCCAGGAATTCAGCAAACTGCAAGACGAAGTACCTGCTGTTTCTCTAGAAGAAATCAATGCTCAGATCCAGCGTGAGCTAGGCTATCCTGCCGAAGAACTTTTTGCAGAGTTCTCCAAACAACCTATTGCTGCAGCCAGCATTGCTCAGGTTCATCGTGGCAAGCTAAAAAGCGGAGAAGATGTTGTTTTCAAAGTCCGGCGACCAGGTATTGTCAAGATAGTTGAAACCGACATCGATGTCCTGATGGGGCTGGCCTATCTGGTTGAACAGCATATGCCGACCGTTGCTCTTTACAATCCAATCGGGCTGGTCAAGGAATTCCGTCGCAATATCATGCGGGAAATGAACTTTACCCGTGAGGGCCGTACTGTCGACCGGTTCGCGGCTAATTTTGCCGACAGTTCAACCGTCTACATCCCAAAAATTTTCTGGGATTACACAGGTGATATTGTCCTGACCATGGAGTATGTTCCGGGCATCAAAATATCAGAGTTGGAAAAACTTACGGCACAAGGCTATGACCTCAAAGAGATTGCCCGGCGTGGTGCCGACTCCTTTCTCAAACAAGTCCTGGATTTCGGCCTTTTCCATGCAGACCCTCATCCTGGCAATGTTTTCATTCTCCCAGATCAAGTTATCTGCATGCTCGATTACGGCATGGTTGGTCACCTTGGTCAGGATCTTAAAGATCAGTTGGTCGATCTTTTACAAGCGCTACTTAGCAGAGATGTGGACAGCATCATTTCTCAGTTGCTTTACTCGGGAGAGTTGGCAGACAACTCTGACCTGAAGAACCTGAGGCGTGACCTGCACGATTTCATAGACGACTACTACGATATAGTCCTACAGGACATCAAATTCGGCAAACTCCTCTCTGAATTCATTGAGATTCTGACACATTATCGTATCCATTTCCCTGCGGACTTCATGATGCTGGCCAAGGCTCTGATTGTCATGGAGGGAGTCGGGCTTCAATTAGACCCCAACTTCAACATGGTTTCGCACATGCGGCCCTATGTAAACAAATTGGTCATTGAACGTTACAATCCCAAGAATTTAGCCGCACAAGCGGGTCGCATTGCTCAGTCATACTCATCACTGGCCAAAAGCCTGCCTCATGATATCAAAGAATTTCTCAACCGTATCAATCGTAACCAGTTCAAAATCGATCTCGAGCACCGCGGCCTGGACAAACTGGCAACAGACCTGGACCGCTCCAGCAACCGAGTCTCATTTGCGGTTGTCATAGGTTCATTGATTGTAGGTTCTTCACTCGTCATGCAAATCGATAAGGGCCCTATTATTTTCGGTTTCCCAGTACTCGGTTTGCTGGGATATTCAATTGCTGGTCTACTCGGCCTGTGGCTGGCAGTAGGCATCCTGCGATCAGGCCGGCTGTAGAAAGGAGTGTGTCCAAAATACCACGTTCGTTGCAACAATAAGACCTCAGAGCTATAACACAGAATCGTCTCTCGGTTTTTTAGCCGTGATTACAGTAGGTTGCAGATACATGTTGTTGGCAAGATAATTGCATTACTATCCTAACCTCAGCGGAAACATTGAAGTGTTTTAAGGATATAAGCGTAATGAGCATGATTTTTCAAACAACCATTGCCCGGCCAACAGCAATCTCCGGCATTGGTCTACATACCGGTCAACGTATCAACATGACACTGCGCCCTGCAGAAGCTGGTGTTGGTATCGTCTTTCATCGCAAACTGGACGATCATACGGTCACCATAAAAGCAACAGCAGGAAATGTCGTTGATACTCGCATGGCAACAGTGCTTGGCAAAGGTGATGTTCGCATTTCTACAGTTGAGCACCTGCTTGCGGCACTTTCTGCTTATGGTGTTGACAATTTGCACATCGATATCGACGGGCCGGAAGTACCGATTATGGACGGAAGTGCAGCGCCTTTCACTTCGATTATTGAGGAAGCAGGCCAACGTCGGCACCTGAAAAGTCGTAAATTCCTTGCTATTCGTCAACCAGTATCTGTTGTTGATGGCGAAAAGCGCGTCAGTATTATCCCTTCTCGTTTTTTCCGTATCACCTTTGATATAGCTTTCCAACATCCATGCATCGCACAACAACAGCGCTCAGTCAAAGTTACTCCGGCTGGATTCCGCCGCGACCTGGCGCCAGCACGCACCTTTGGCTTCCTGCGTGATGTTGAAATGCTTAAAGCAGCAGGTCTCGCCCGCGGCGGATCACTGGAAAATGCCATTGTGGTTGATGATGAGCGCATTCTGAACCCGGAAGGGCTTCGTTTCCAAGACGAGTTCGTTCGTCATAAAATTCTGGATGCCATCGGTGATTTAAGTTTGATCGGTTACCCGATCCTCGGACATGTTCGTGCATTTAAAGCAGGACACGATATTAACCACCAATTAGTTCAAAAAGTTCTCGAAAACCCTAAAAACTGGCAACTCCTTGAATTCAGTGAAGATGATCTTGAAAAATCTCTACAAATTACACCGCAATCTTTTGCAACGGATCTGGCCTTTTCAAAGGCATAAGCCATTCACGACACATTCATACAAAGGCAGCCACTTCGGCTGCCTTTTTTATTTAATCTTTCTGAACCAGTCCCTCACCTTGATGCCAGTTGATGCTTGCATAAGCGCCGTTTTACGCCTAGAATTGTGCAACTATAGAACTTTATCATGCCTAAACTAAAGCCTTCCAATACATCAACCACTGAATCTCGCAAACGCCGCCGAGAATGGCTGCTCGTGATCGTTATTACCGGGCTTGTTGCCCTGTCGTTACGTTACCAAGGGCAACTCTTTGATCTGACATCAGAGGTCCCCCTTTCAGGAAACATTCTCGTTCTTGCCCTGATCAACTTGAATATCCTGTTGATCATATTCTGCCTCTTTCTCATCATGCGCAATATTTTTAAGCTTTTGCTTGAACGACGGCGGGGTATCCCAGGGGCAAAACTACGCAGTAAATTGGTGCTTGCCTTTATCGCACTCTCTCTTATTCCAACGATGCTGCTCTTCTTTGTATCAGCAGGGTTTATAACCAATTCTATTGAAAACTGGTTCAACAGCCAGATAGAGAAGTCACTTGAGGAATCTCTCGAAGTTGCGCAAACCTACTATAAGAACTCCGCTAGCAACGCACTCTACTACGCCGAACAGATATCTTTGGCGATTAAAGAACAGAAGCTACTCAACGAAGACAACCTGCCAGTACTGGAAGAATTGATTCACAAGAAGCAGAAAGAATACAACCTCGGCATCGTTGAGGTGTTTTCTGCAACTCTTGAAGAACTCGTTCGCGCTGTAAATCCTCAGGTTCCCGCTGCGGACTTTACCGACCCTGATTCCGACAGTATTCGTGAAGCTTTGCAAGGCAATCGCTTTACACATATTAGTCCGATTGGACGGGCTGATTTGATTCGAGGTATCGTCCCTGTCTACTCAAACTGGAATCAAAATGATGTCGTCGGAGTTGTCGTCGTCAACTATTACGTCCCCTATTCGCTGGTCAAAAAGATGAAAGAGATCAGCAGTTCGTTTGAACAATACAAATCAACCAAATTGCTCAAAGGAAAAATCCAAAAAGGTTATGTTCTTTTTCTTCTTCTGATCGCACTAGTGATTATTTTTCTTTCGACCTGGGCGGGCTTTCATCTTGCTCGTGGCATAACTGAACCAATTCATGATCTGGCTGTAGCGACAAATCGCGTTGCCTCCGGTGATCTGAATGTCACTCTTGAAAGTCACAGCGACGATGAAGTTGGCTCTCTTATGGAAGCATTTAACACCATGACAGCCGATCTGCGCACTGGCCAGAAGGCAATTCGTAAGGCCAATCGCGAGTTACAGGCATCCAACCTTGAGTTGGAGCAAAGACGACGCTACATGGAAATCGTCCTGGCAAATGTAACTGCTGGAGTTATCTCTATCGATAGTCGCGGACACATCACGACCATCAATAAATCGGCAGAAAGATTGCTCAGTCTTAACACTGTAAAAGTTATTGGTCGCAATTTCCGCGATATAGTCAGTACTGATTACCTGCCTATGATCAAAGGGATTCTAAAGGAGCTGATTGGCTCGGGAAAAGATTCTATACGTAAACAAATAACTCTTCCAGCAGGCGATACTAAGGTCATATTGCTGGTCAACGTTACAACGTTGAAAGATGAGAACAATGAATTTATGGGTACGGTTGTCGTCTTTGATGATTTGACTCAGTTACTTAAAGCACAAAGGATGGCAGCATGGCGTGAAGTGGCGAGGAGAATCGCCCATGAAATCAAAAACCCACTAACACCAATTCAGTTATCTGCTCAACGTTTACGTCGTCGTTACCTTGATCAGTTTGATACAAACGACACAGTTTTTGACGAATGTACTGCAATGATTATCAAGCAAGTTGATGACTTGAAAAACCTGGTTAATGAATTTTCCAGTTTTGCACGTATGCCCGCAAGTAATCCTAGCCTGAACAACCTCAACGACGTCCTTAATGAAGCCTTGGTGCTTTATCAGGAAGGTCATAAGGAAATTGATTTCCAGCTACAGACCGACCCTTCTCTACCAGTTTTCAATCTGGACAGAGAGCAAATCAAGCGTGTCATTATTAATTTGTTGGACAATGCGGTAGCAGCGGTCAATGGCAGTGGGCAAATAACCCTTACAACTTCTTTCAATAAAGTTTTAAAAATCGCAACATTGAAGGTTAGTGACAATGGCAGTGGTATACCGGCAGCAGACAAACCGAGATTATTTGAACCTTATTTCTCAACTAAAAAATCTGGAACAGGTTTAGGCCTCGCTATTGTTTCTACCATTATTTCCGACCATAATGGCTATATCCGGGTACGTGACAATGATCCACAAGGAACACATTTCATTGTAGAACTGCCGATTACATCTGAAGTCGCTCAGGCATAAGAGAACTGACAGACGGGAGAAAATATGAAATCAATTCTGATTGTTGATGATGAGCAAAGCATACGCGAGAGCCTGACGGGTATATTGCAGGATGAAGGATTTACGCCTTTCTCGGTTGAGAGTGGTGAGGCTGCGATTGAAAGGGTCAGTGAAGAAAAACCTGACCTTATTCTTTTGGACATATGGATGCCCGGGATGGACGGGATGGAAACATTAACCAAGGTTCGCGACATATATCCAGATCAACTGGTTGTTATAATGAGTGGCCATGGGACTATAGAGACTGCTGTTAAGGCTACAAAATTGGGCGCTTATGATTTTATTGAGAAACCTCTTTCTATTGAGAAGGTATTACTCTGCATTCAAAATGCGGTGAAAGTTGGTCAACTGGTCGAAGAGAACCGTGAGTTAAAAGCTCAAATAGGCAAAGAGCATGAAATGATTGGTAGCAGCAAACCGATCAAAGACTTAAAAAAACAAATTAAAATTGCAGCACCAACCTCCGGTTGGATTCTCATTTCAGGCGAAAATGGTACGGGCAAGGAACTCGTTGCCCGAGCGATTCATCACAATTCAAAAAGACATGAAAAGCCATTTGTTGAGGTCAATTGTGCTGCCATTCCAGAGGAATTGATCGAATCGGAGCTATTTGGCCACGAAAAGGGATCATTCACAGGCGCAACCACGCAACGCCGAGGTAAGTTTGATCAAGCCCATCAGGGAACACTGTTTTTGGATGAAATCGGAGATATGAGTCTAAAAACCCAGGCAAAAGTATTGCGCATTCTGCAAGAGCACAAATTTGAAAGGGTGGGTGGCAATAAAACCATTGAGGTTGACGTGCGTGTCATTGCAGCAACGAACAAGGATCTCGAGAAGGAAATCAGCGTTGGAAACTTTCGTGAAGACCTCTACTACCGTCTGAATGTCATTCCGTTCTATGTCCCACCCTTGCGTGCACGCAAGGCAGACATCGCACGTCTTGCCACTCATTTCCTGGAATATTTTTGCAGTAAGGAAAGCCGTGAGATCAAAAGTTTGGATGAAGAAGCGATGCAGGCTATCACCAACTACTCCTGGCCTGGGAATGTGAGAGAGCTGAAGAACCTGATTGAGCGATTGGTCATTATGTCTCCAGGAAAAACCATAACCCGCAACCAACTGCCACGATCCATACACACTGATCGTCATGCTTCAGCTAAAAATCAGAGTTCAATCATTCTGACATCAAACAGTTTCCGTACTGCCAAAGAGGAATTTGAAAAAGAGTTCCTTATCCAGAAGTTGGATGAAAATGATTGGAATATCTCGCGCACGGCGGAAGCGATTGAAATAGAACGATCCAATCTGCATCGTAAGATAAAGGCGTATGGGATTGATTTGAAGAGGTAAGGCTTGGGGTTTGGCTTTTTTTACAGTTTACACAAAGCAAAAAGCCCTGTCTCTTTCGAGACAGGGCTTTTCTAAATAATTTCGGCGGCGACCTACTTTCCCACACAGTTGCCCATGCAGTATCATCGGCGCAGTAGGGCTTAACTTCTGTGTTCGAGATGGGAACAGGTGTGACCCCTACGCTATTGCCACCGAAAAGCGTTAATTCGGTTTCAATTGCTTAGAATGATTAATGATGTGGTGTGCAATACCTTAGGCTATGGAAGTCGGGGGGAAGTAAACTTCCCCCCTTCCTCATGTAAAACTTTTTATGGTCAAGCCTCACGGTCGATTAGTACCGGTTAGCTGAACACATCGCTGTGCTTACACCGCCGGCCTATCAACGTCGTCGTCTACGACGGACCTTTAGGGAACCGAAGTTCCAGGGAAATCTAGTCTTGAGGTGGGCTTCCCGCTTAGATGCTTTCAGCGGTTATCCTTTCCGAACGTAGCTACCCTGCCATTGCCCCTGGCGGGACAACAGGTACACTAGAGGTTCGTCCATTCCGGTCCTCTCGTACTAGGAACAGATCCTCTCAAATTTCCTACGCCCACGGAAGATAGGGACCAAACTGTCTCACGACGTTTTAAACCCAGCTCGCGTACCACTTTAATTGGCGAACAGCCAAACCCTTGGGACCTGCTCCGCCCCAGGATGTGATGAGCCGACATCGAGGTGCCAAACCTCCCCGTCGATGTGAACTCTTGGGGGAGATAAGCCTGTTATCCCCGGCGTACCTTTTATCCGTTGAGCGACGACCCTTCTATACAGAATCGCCGGATCACTAAGACCTACTTTCGTACCTGCTCGACTTGTATGTCTTGCAGTCAAGCTCCCTTATGCCTTTGCACTCTACGGCTGGTTTCCAATCAGCCTGAGGGAACCTTCGCGCGCCTCCGTTACAATTTAGGAGGCGACCGCCCCAGTCAAACTACCCACCAGGCAGTGTCCCTGACCCGGATAACGGGCCTAGGTTAGACATCCAGAAGAACAAGGGTGGTATTTCAAGGGCGACTCCACCGAGACTAGCGTCCCGACTTCAAAGTCTCCCACCTATCCTACACATGCTGTCCCGAATATCACTGCCAAGCTATAGTAAAGGTGCACGGGGTCTTTCCGTCTTTCCGCGGGTAGACGGCATCTTCACCGCCAATTCAATTTCACTGAGTCCCTGGTTGAGACAGTGCGGAAGTCGTTACGCCATTCGTGCAGGTCGGAACTTACCCGACAAGGAATTTCGCTACCTTAGGACCGTTATAGTTACGGCCGCCGTTTACCGGGGCTTCGGTTCACTGCTTCGCTCGAAAGCTAACAGCTCCCCTTAACCTTCCGGCACCGGGCAGGCGTCACACCCTATACTTCCTCTTGCGAGTTTGCAGAGTGCTGTGTTTTTAGTAAACAGTCGCTACCGCCATTTCACGGCGACCCCCTTCAGCTCCACGAGCGAATCGCTTCACCTAATGGGGGCACACC
>PVMK01128658.1_pt1 | contig 15396 bp, 16 predicted proteins | sample 1853481 | NCBI WGS metagenome assembly PVMK01 (sample SAMN08533507, study PRJNA380276) | Marine sediment metagenome, whole genome shotgun sequencing project.
TCACAAAGGACTTGCACTTCTGACAATTCCTCATGTGTTTCGTTACATTGGCCTTTCTTTCCTGATAACCGGCGTTACAACTTCTCCGCTGGATTCACGTTTTGCTGCACCCGCAGCATATGGAGATCTTATTGCTGCTGTATTGGCTTTGGCTGCCGTGATGGCATTATTGTTTAAGTCGAGATATTCCGTTTCGTTTGTATGGATCTTTAACAGCTTAGGTTTCATTGACTTTCTTGTGGCAGTAGCACAAGGTCTTAGATACACTCACCCTGCAGAAATGGGAGCAACTTATTTCATTCCATTCTTGCTGTTCCACCCCTTTTTGTATCACATCTGTTAATCTTTTGGGTGCTAATATCAAGAAACAGAAACGAGAATACATAGCGAAGTGCTGTACGCGGACGCACCCACGCTGCTGGATCGATTTTTATGAAATCGATAATTTTGGACTTCTTTAAAAGACTCGTTAGGCTGCGGATAGAATTCCTCGGTTTTTTAACGATTCAAGAAGTGAAGAATCTCAGATGCAATCTACTAAAGGGTATTTAGATGGATAACGGCTAAAATCAAACTTTTACCAAAATTAATGGTATCAAATGAGTATCACCGCTCTTTTGCGTCAGCTGAATTAGCTGGGTATATTATATCTCTTTATTTTTGTTTGTTCTAATCAGCGGTATAATAAAAACTATACAGGCGATTAAAAACAAGACACTACCAATGAATGTCAGAATATCCTGATTTCTTAAGCTCGATACGATAAAGAAAATGGCACATAAAATAAAAAGTATCCAACCGATTATCTGATACTTTATTTCATGTCTCTCATGATTTTCCTGTTTTTCTTTCATTGATATATTTTGCCAGTATCAAAACTATTGATGATGCCGATTTCATGGCAGATATCATATTCTGTATGTCTAGCGGACTACACTTATGGCGCCAACAAAATTTTCCGAAATGCTGCACCTGCTTCCATCAATTTATAGGCATCACATCCTTCGCTCAGCGGCATGATCTGATGAATAACCGGCTTGATTTTGCCGGCCCACAGCAAATCGATTACGTCGCGAAAATCCTGATGGGAGCCCATGGTGCTGCCGAGCAGACTGATTTGTTTGCCGAATATAAAGCGAATGTCGATCTCGGCCTGCGGTCCGCTGGTATTGCCCACAATGACGATCCGCCCACCCCGGGCGACGGCCTGCATGCTTTTGGTAATGGTGGCTTGGCCCACGTTATCGACCACCACATCAACCCCCCGTCTGGAGGTGAGTTTATAAATCTCCTTGCCCCAGTCGACCTGGGATCGATCCAGCACAACATCAGCCCCCAATTGCCGCGCCGTTCTGATTTTTCGGCATTGCCGGCCACGACATAAACGGTCAGCGCCAGCTTGGCCATCTGGATCGCCATGCTGTTCACCCCGCCGCCGGCGCCAACGACCAGTACGGATTCCCCGGCCCGCAGTCCGGCCTGATGTATCAGCATGCGCCAGGCGGTAAGGCCGACCAGCAGCGGTGCGCCGCAGCTCCGGATAATCAATATCATCAGCATAGCGCCAGGTGCTTGACCGGCACGCCAAATACTCGGCCGCCCGCCGCGCCGGTGCTCCCCCAGTACATGGTAGCCGGGACTGACACTATCTTCGCCGCTGCGGGTATATTCGTCTTCAACCAGGCTGACACCGGGATCTACCACTACTCGCTGGCCCACCTGCCAGTCCGAGACATTTTCACCAAGCTCAGCGATTTCGCCCGCCACATCGGCCCCGCACCAGTGAGGCATCGCCAGCTTTAAACCCGGCCACCCTCTGCGGACCCAGATGTCCAAAAAATTGAGTGCACAGGCATGCACCCGTATCAGCACCTCCCCCGGTCCGGGTTTGGGATCAGGTACATCTCCATATTTTACAACATCCAATTCACCATGTTTATCAAAATAAAGGGCCTTCATGATTTATCTCCCCATCTTATAGTTTTGGATTTCATACTATTTCATATCCATGTCTGGAATAATTTTATCCGTGATACGCGATACTGGATGCTCGATGCTCGATAAACTGCTATGTGCAGCCCATATTCGGTCTATCGAATATCGAGTATCGAGAATCGAGTTGTAGGTTGGGTTGAGTCCCGATCGTTGATGTTGGGTTTCGTACCTCAACCCAACCTACGAAAGGCAGGCTTCTACCGAAAATTGATAATTTAGGGCGAAACCCAACAAATCCCAACCACCAGGTTTTCGTTCAACCATTAATTATGGAATTCGATCGATTGTAAATTTATGAATCGACGGAGCGCAGCGACTCCACAATTCGTCATTCGTCATTCGACAATCTTCATTCCAAAGTCATTCGACAATCTTCATTCCAAAGTCATTCGACAATCTTCATTCCTAAATGGCGTCCCCATCAAACGCCTCCACCCAGGTTTCAATTAACTTGTCCGTCCGCATTTTAAGGCGTTTTGCAATAATATCAGCTAACTTTTTCATTATTACGTAACCCAGATTATGATCCTTGGCGAACATCGCGTTAAGATCAGCAGCAGCAATGGCAATTACCTTGCAAGATTCCGTGCACCGGGCCGTGACGGTACGTCTGGCAGGCCCGACCAAAGATGCCCATCCAAATATCTGGTTCGGTAAAACCGTATCAATGACGATCGACTTTTCTTCGTCTACCATTCTGGCCTGGATGGCTTCCTCGTACTCGATTTCGGTCTTCAATACTTTATCTATAAATACAATGTTTAAGTCTAGTTCGCCTTCCAAAAGTCCATAGAGATGCTCTGCGGGCTCATCGAAATGAAAGATGACATCGCCGGGTCCAAATTCCAACACTTCGCCTTTTTGGGCTATCATCTCTAAAGTTTCAGGAACCACTTTACTGAAAAATTTAAATCCGGCTAAAAGATTTTTTTCCATCGTAGTGTCCTCCTTTTGTGAAGGTTGCCAGGTTCCGGGCTTGCCCGCACTCTGGCGGGTTCACCGATTCAATAGCGGCACGCAGACCGGCAAGTCCGGCCCCGATAATAATGGTGTCAAATTGATGTTCCATAAATTACCTCATTTATGAGTGTTAGATGGTTACCGACATCGCCGTTTCTGCAACAGGAGAATAAAAGCGGTAGATAGAAAGGCTTTACTCTGGTTGGCGATCACAGCTTGCCTTGACTGGCCGGATGTTACCGGCAGGCAGGCCTGGATACCCGCATACATTGAGCACTTTGAACCAAAGAAATAGTGGACTCCGGCATAAGGGGTGCCGCAATCGCCCCAAAGGCTTTATTTTTAGGCGAAAAGCGTTTACTGAATAAGAAATTTATAGAATACCGGAAATTATATGTAAAGGATTTTTTACAAACCGGCACACAGGACTAATGGAACACGAATGGTCCCAATATTCCCTGGCCCAGACCGAATCCATAAAGTGTCCGTCTAATAAATAGTTTGTCATCTATTTCACCATCCGCAGCGGTTTTTACGGTAGTCGCACCAGGGCGGGCCATCATTCCATTGTTCCATTATTCGAATGGTGAGCGAAGCGAACTAAGTTCTGCTTGACAACTTAAGATCAAATATTACATGTTATGGGTATAAATGGCTGTTTTATCGTCTGCATCAATTCGTAACCGATGCACCCTGGCCATTATTACCGGATTTACCTTTTTTCCGTCCAGGCGAAGTCTGTTGCTTCTGCTCTTGTCGAAAGTATCTACGTCCAGCACGATTATTGGAATATCCAAAATAAATTTTGATAAACTTGTAAAAAGTCGGATTTAGACGGTTTCGTAAAAAGTTCAAATTCAAGGCGTGCAAATTTTGTAATCCTGAGGCGTACTTTTCGTACGTTGAATGATTACCAAATGCAGCACAACGCAGAAGTTGGGCTTTTTACGATACCGTCAATTTTAGCAAAACATGAGGTAAATATGCCATCAGGGTCAGTCGAATCCCGTCCCCCAATTGCCTTTGAGGAAATAGAGCACACCGCCGACCGGGCGTTGAGAATTTACGGACGCAACCTGCAGGAACTGCTGCTCAATGCTGCCAGCGGCCTGAACAGCCTGATGGGTGCAGTGGATGACATTGACTCGGTGCCGGAAAAAAAATCAGTCGTAATCGAGGCTATGGATGCCGAAAGCTTATTGGTCGAATGGTTGAGCGAGCTTGCTTACTGGGCCGAAACCGAGATGCTCGTTTTCAGTAAATTCGATTTGCAAAACGTTTCGCCAACCCATGTCAAGGCATTAATTTACGGCAGACAAGTCACCCAAATGGAAAAGCATATCAAGGCCGTGACCTACCATAATTTGGAAATAGTTAAAACGGAATCGGGATTGGCGGCCACGGTGGTGTTTGATGTTTGATCGGTAACGTCAGCAACGATGTAAATGACAGCTGTTTCCATATTACGGCTTTCAAACACTTACATTGGTTTCGGGTTTCAGGTGTCAGTACTTCTCGCTCGCAACCCTGACACCTGAAACCTGACACCTGAAACCTTAAATTTCCTATAAGCGCAGAGTTTGATGAACGGCTTAAAGCACCTACAACTTAAAAATCCATATAGATAGGGCGTGCCCATGGTCAGTATCAGCGATTTCAATCAAATCGAGGAATATGTCTACGAGGTGCCGGCTTCATATCGTGATGATATGCGGGTGCCGGCTCGCTTTTACGCCGATGCGAAGCTGCTGGAGGGTGTCAAGGACGACAGGAGTCTGGAACAGCTGGTAAACACTGCCACCCTGCCCGGAGCCGTTAAATATGCCCTGGCCATGCCGGATATCCACCAGGGTTACGGTTTTCCCATCGGCGGTGTCCTGGCCACGGAACTCCCCGATGGGGTCATATCACCCGGCGGTGTCGGCTATGACATCAATTGCGGAGTTCGCCTGCTTGCAACCCACATGGAACAGGCAGAGATAGCACCCTATCTGGATAATTTGGCCTCCGCTCTTTATGCCAATTGTCCCAGTGGTGTGGGCAAAGGGGGCCGCATCAAACTTAAATCCGGTGAGCTGGAGCGATTGTTGGAGCGCGGTTCAGCCTGGGCCTTGAAACGCGGTTTCGCCACTGAATCAGATCTGGAGCGAACGGAAGAAAGCGGTTGCCTGGAAGGGGCAGATGCCGCCAGTGTGAGTCCGAGAGCCAAAGAGCGGGGTAAGGGGCAGGTGGGAACCCTGGGGGCCGGAAATCATTTTATCGAAATCGATGTGGTGGATACGGTTTTAGACGAATCCGTTGCGCAGCGCATCGGGCTTTTCCAGGGGCAGGTGGTTGTTCAGATTCATTGTGGCTCTCGCGGGCTCGGACACCAGGTATGCAGTGATTATGTCAAACGCTTTCAAAAATCGATCAGCCGCTATGGCCTCCGGCTGCCGGATCGAGAACTGGTTTGTGCACCGCTGAGCAGTCCGGAAGGTCAGGATTATCTAATGGCCATGAAAGCGGCGGCCAATTATGCTTTTGCCAACCGCCAGGTTCTTACTTATCATATACGGCGCAGTTTTGAACAGACGCTGGCCGGCAAGGTAAACAATCACAATATATACCAGATTTACGACATTGCCCACAATATGGCCAAAGTCGAAACCCATGAGGTCGATGGCCGTATGGTTAAACTTTGTGTACATCGTAAAGGCGCCACCAGGGCCTTTGGGCCCGGCTCACCGGAGCTACCCGCCGTATACCGGGATATCGGCCAACCGGTCCTGGTGCCCGGCTCGATGGGCACGGCCAGTTGGGTCCTGGCGGGGACATCGGCCGCGATGACCCAAACCTTCGGTTCGACCTGCCACGGTGCCGGCCGGGCAATGAGCCGCAAAAAAGCCAAAAAATCAGTACATGGCCCAAGTTTGCGCGCACAGCTGGAGGCCCGGGGGATTCACGTACGGGCCGGCAGCATGTCCGGCCTTGCTGAAGAAGCGCCGACGGCCTACAAGGATGTCGATCGGGTCGTCGAAGTGGTTCATAGCGCCGGCATCGCTAAAAAGGTGGCCAAGCTGAGGCCGATGGCGGTTATAAAGGGATAGAGTAATAAAAGCGTTACGTGTTTCGTGTTACGCGTTGCGCGTTCGGGATAAAATCGGAGTTCGTTCATTTAACAACTCGCAACCCGCAACTCGTTTTCATTAATCCTACACCTGGATTTATCTCAACTCTTTGTAAATTGATTGTTAAGCCAAATGATTTAACAAAAGGGGGGACAACGCCATGAGAGTACAATTTAAAAACATATTGTGCGCCACTGATTTTTCGGATTTCTCCAATCACACGGTCAAATACGGTGTGGCACTGGCCAAAGAATTTGAGGCTCGGCTGATTGTCTGCCACGTAATCGACCTATCCTCGGTCGCCATCTACGGCGAGTTCCAACTGGACCCCATCGGGCAGCAGAATCGAATCATCGAAGACGCCGATGCGCAGCTCAAAGAACTCACCGGTGATCAACCAGTGGAATGGGAACCGCTGATTACGGTCGGCAAACCGGCGGATGAGATCTTCAGAGCAGTTGAAGAAAAAGACATCGATCTGGTGATTACCGCAACCCGCGGCCGGTCCGGACTCAAGCGCTTAATCCTGGGTTCGGTCACCGAGCGCTTAATGTTGACCCTGCCCTGCCCCCTGCTGGTGCTGCGCAGCCCGGAGGGAGATTTTGCAAGTGACCCCGACCCGGAATTCAAGCTGAAAAAAATCCTGGTGGGCTGCGATTTCTCGCCGGATTCCGATCAGGCACTCAATCACGCACTGAGTCTGGCCCAGGAGTTTCAGGCTGAATTGCACCTGGCCAATGTGATTGAAACACCGACACAGCCAAACTTACTGAAAGCTGCAACATCCGCGGTCGAAGAAATACAGGAGGACTATCGTAATCTTCTCACCCAAAAGCTCAAGGACATGGTTCCTGAAGAAGCCCGCAATTGGTGCACCCCGCAGACAAGCCTTTTGGAAGGACAGCCTTATGAAGAGCTCGCCAAATATGCAGAGACAAATAATATCGACATGATCGTGATGGGTATAAGAGGGCACGGTTTGGTCAAGACGCTGTTTCTGGGATCAACCACTGATCGCGTGGTACGCAGATCCCCTTGCCCGGTTCTGTCGGTGGGGTCAAATGTTCCCGGCGAGTAAGAGGCTGCAAATCATCGTAATGGGTTTAACTCGGAGTCTTTGGGCTGCGGTTTGGTTCAGCTTATGCCGAAAACATTATTTCGACCGTTTTACGATGTCTATGTATGTCAGCTTGAAGAGATTTTGATTTTATTGGGATACTATTAACACATCTGAAATATTACGAATATTGACACATTGGCAAGCTGTATCTGTATTTTTAGGATATCAGGGCCGGGTATTTGAGATAAGGGCAGTTTCACGTCATACCCAGGACCTGGTATGGCAGCCGCTGCTGCAATGGGCTGTTCTGGGAATCATAAATCTTGTCATGGCCTTCACCTCCTTTCGACTGCTCTTTGTATCCTATCATGCCATATTTATATAGGGTAAACTATTTTGCAATAAGACGGCATTGACTTAGATCAATTACATCATTGTACTTTTTTTCATGTTCAGGGGCTCTCTTTTTCTTTCTTTTTTGGCCCATCTTTCTATACTCCTTATTTTTGAATCATCTTCCTCCAATCGACCGTCGGTAACTCTCATAATCCGCTGGGCATAGCCCGCACAGGCCGGGCTGTGCGTCACCATGACAATGGTCATGCCCTCCTGGTTAAATCGGAGGAGTAATTCCATTATTTCCCGCGTTGTTTTGGTGTCCAGGTTACCGGTGGGTTCATCCGCCAACAAAACCGGCGGCTCGTTTACGATGGACCGGGCAATCGCAACGCGCTCTTTTTCTCCGCCTGAAATTTGATTGGGAAGGCGGCGGGCTTTTCCCAGCAGACCAACCTGGGCCAGCGCTTCTTCTGCCATTTCCCGCTTTTTCTGTTTGCCGGCCTTAACAACAGTTAAGGGCAGCATGACATTCTCGATAACAGTCAGATAGGGCACCAGATGGAAGCTTTGAAAAATAAATCCCAAAAACTCCCTGCGAAAATCTGCTCGCTGTTCCTGGCCCAAACTGTATATGTCGATATCGTCAACAATCAACCGGCCGGATGTCGGAGCATTCATCGCTCCCATCATCCCCAGCAGGGTTGATTTGCCGGCGCCTGATTCGCCCATGATTCCGACAAAGTCCCCTTCTTCAATTTTAAAACTGATGTCAGCAACGGCGGCAACAGCCGCATCTCCTCTACCGTATTGTTTAACCAGTTTATCTGCAACGATATAACTCATTATTCACCTCACAAGGATTTGTTACTAGTTCCGAATTTCGAGTTTTTAAACAGCGTTTATCCAAACGCGTCCAAATTCATTCGACAATATTCATTCATTTATAGTGCCCTCAGGGCTTCGTTCGGATCCAGCCGGGCGGCCATAAATGCCGGATAAGCACTTGAGATCAACCCGACGGCCAGGGCCGTGAAAATGGCGCCCCCCGCCAGTTCCAAGTTAAAGGGAATCAATCCGGAATGACCTTCACTAAAAATGGCAAGAGCGGCTTTGGTTACTCCGAATCCCAGAAAATAACCGATGATACCGGCCAGACCGGATAAAATTACAGCCTCGGTGAAGATTATTTGCATGATGTGGCGCTTGCGGAAACCGATGGCTCGAAAGATCCCGATTTCAATGGTACGCTCCCTCACGCTGCCCATCATCGTCACCAGCACCACCAGGCTGCCGATTAAAAGAATGACGCCCGAAATTCCATAGGAAAATTTCTTGACCTGGGCCAGGGTCTCCATCCGGCTTTTGACCACCTGTTGAATCGCCATCACTTTGGCTCCGGGAAGCACATCGGAGATCTGTTTGACCATGGCCTCAATCGGGCAATCTTTACAAAGGGCGGCCACCTCGGCCATGGAAACCTGTCCCTGCTTGTCGAAGATCGACTGGGCCGTGGCCAGGCGGGTAAATGCCAGCTGATCATCCTGGGACCCGGTGGGATGAAGAATGCCGGAGACCACCAAATCATTGTCGTTAATGGTGACCCTGTCTCCGACCTCAAGATTGAGGATCCGGGCCGCTTCAGCACCCAAAATGATGCCGCCGGCATCCGGCAGGGCACCCTGCTGCAGTTTCCACCAAGGCTTTAAAATTCCAGCCGCTTTAAAATCGACGCCGGCCACAAGCACTTTATGGCTGCTCAGATTGGCCACGCCCAGGACCATTGGTCCCAGGGCGGCGATATTGGCTGAATTTTTGATAGTCCCCACCCGTTCCAGGTCCTGCTGGCGAATTTCCTCCATCTCAAAAGACACGCCGCCCAGAGAGAGCCCCCCGTAGGATAGCGCCAGATTTTCCGTTTTGGGTACAATCAGGATGTTGGCGCCGTATTTTTCAAGTTTGTGGTTGATGTCGTTGGTCATGGCCTCGATATAACTGATGATACCCACCACGGTCGACACGCCGATGACCAGTCCGGCAAGTACGAAAGCGGCTTTGCCTTTACGCCGCAAAAGGTTTTTAATTGATATCGCGTTAAGAGTCATAACTATGCTTTCCCAGAAAAATTAAAGTACTGCTTGCCGTCCAGAATATCCTTGAGTTGGATAACCAATTGGCCGTTTTCCACCGCTCTGTTTAAGGGCGCCGGGTTGCAGCCGCCTTTGACTTCGTTGACGAGCACGGAGGCAAACCTGCGGCCGCAGTTCCGACAAACCATATTGTCACCTTCCTGGTAATAGCCCTTGCCCGCCGGCCAGCAAACATCGCAGGCATCAAATGCCGCCCGGATAATGCCGTCTGAGCTTTTAAGAATAAAATAGCGGATGGTAAATTTGCCGTCCGTGTGTTCAAAATGACGTGCCTTGCCGTCCTCAAACAGGCTGACGGGAAAAGCAACGGATGTGTGGCCGGTTGCGGAAGGGGCAATGGCCGTCGCCGACTGCTCTTGCCCGCCCTGGCTGACATAGAAAACTGCCGCGGCGGCGATGGTAACCACACCGATGAGGGCAACAAACAACGGCAGGTGATTTTTTTTCTCGGTCCCAAGAACAGCCGCCTTTTTGGCTGCCATTTTATCCTGATTCTTTTTCTTTCCTTTTTCCGACATAGTATGTACTCCTTTTAAAATGATATGGTCTTGTGTACTTTATGTAATTAATAAAACTCGGATTGTCTTTGTAGACCTTCCCATTCCAAGAAACCGCAAATTAAATCCCAAATAACAAAGCTCAAATTTCAAACAAATCTCAAACTACAATGACTCAAATTCAAAACCTGTTTGAATCATTGGGATTTCGAATTTGGATATTGCCCTTCGACCGGGCTGAGGGTCGTGAGCCTGTCGAACCATTTGTTATTTGGTGCTTGGAATTTTCTCAATCATGAATGCAAGTGTTGCATTTAAATGTGCAATTGCTGGGTAGTAGCGAGTACGCACCCGTAGCAGGGGGGGGTGTATCAGATGAGAAATGACAGGTTTTGAAGATATAAGGGCGGCGGACGAGATATCTCCCGTGAAAATTGGTCAAAATCATGGCCCCTGAAACCATGCCGGTCGATCAGAGAATCGCTTAAATTTTGCGTTGACCCGACGGCATTTAGTGGGTGGCCACCGGAAGAACTCAGGGTAATGTCCGGCAATTCCAGTTGAGTGCCGAATACTAAATCACAGGGAGTTAGCGGAGTCCCGTTGCAGCAACCCATAGCGGCCCGCATTTGTTTTCCCGGGTTATGTTGCCCGGTCATCGGATTGCTCTGGCAGCAGCATTTTAGCTTGCAACCCGAATTGGCAAGTACGCCGGTGGCAAACAAACTCGCACCAAAGATCAGGGTTAATGCAATGCAGATTGCTTTTAAAATGAGCAATCTGGTTGGGGGGGCATCCTTTTTCATAGTAAACTAGTATACATTAGGCAATTTTGCCATGTCAACAGATTTGATCATAAATCTTTACAAGGCCGGTGTTCGTATATATATTTCAGACACCTTTAAATAGTTGATTAACCATATTTTAAAAGAAAGGATCAAAAATGAGTTACGATTTTAATGCGGACGATGTATTAGAAATGGCCGAACAGCTTGAAAAAAACGGAGGCAAATTTTATCGAGCCGCCGCCGAAAGTACGAATGACCCTGACAACAAAAAATTTTTGCTGGAACTGGCAGCCATGGAAGACCAGCATGAACTGACATTTAAAGCCATGCGGGCCGAATTATCCGAAAAAGAAAAAGAATCGACCGTTTTTGACCCTGACGGTGAAGCGGCTTTATATTTGCGGGCGCTGGCAGACACCCGTGTTTTTTTTGAAAAGGAAATGAATGTCACCTCCATGAAAGCCATACTCAAGTCCGCCATTACAGCGGAAAAAGACTCCATCGTTTTCTATCTGGGAATGAAGGAAGCCGTAGACGAAAGCCTGGGAAAGGGAAGGATCGACCACATTATTAAAGAAGAAATGGGGCACATTAAGTTGCTGAGCGGCAAGTTGGTGCAGTACAAAGAATAGGCATTCTCAATACACTTACCAACATCAAGCCAAGTCCCCATTACAGAGGTTTGTTCAAAAACCGAGGCTATAAGGTGTCAGGTTTCAGGTGTCAGCAATCCTTTAATTGAGGAATTACGAATTTAGGAATTTAGGAATTTTTTGCAATCTGTCGATTTAATGCACCAATACAAGAATTCCCCAATTCCTGAATCCCTTAATTTCTAAATCATTGAGTTCCTGACACCTGAAACCTCACGCATAGTAGGCATAAGTTTTCTATTAAGGTAGGAGTACCTTCAACTATTTATCGTATGAATAAGGGACTATTCGGCGTCTTTTCCGTATTCAGCCAGATCTTCCAGGCCGCTGCGATCAAGCAAGGTAATTTTTTTTCCTTCGACCCGAATTAAATTATTACCGGAAAGTTTGGCGAAGATTCGGGACAATGTTTCCGGAATGGTGCCCAGGATACTGGCAAGCTGACCTTTTGAAATATTTAAAGTCACGACCTCATCTTGACCCTGCTCGGATGCAAGAAAAATAAGATAGGATGCCAGCCGCGCCGGCATTTCTTTCAGGGACAGGTTTTCAATCTGGACGGCAAACTGGCGCAATTTCTTAGACATTATAGCCAGCATATTCAGAGCCAATGAGGGGTTTGCAGCGATCAAGCCAATAATGGCTGCTCGGGGGAGAAACAAAACCTGGGAGCGCTCAAGGGCCTGTGCATGGGCCGGAAATCTCTGGCCTTCAAAAACCGGGACTTCACCAAAGGGCTGGCCGGGGCCCAAAATATGCAGGATCTGCTCTTTTCCTTCAGTAGAAACTTTAAAAACCTTAACGCGGCCTTCGGCTATGACAAAAAAGCCTTTACCCTCATCTCCCTCTGAAACGATAATTTCACCCTTGTTAACTTGCTTCTCAATGGCGATTTTTTTGATGGCTTCAAGCTGATCTTGGGGAAGTCCGTTAAAAAGGGGAATAGTAGATATGACGCCCAGATTTTTTTTCATAATTTCTTCTTTTTATTCAAATTTTGATTTAAGTCAAGGCATTAAATGAATGCCTGCGCTAATCTCAGACGTAATAGGAAATTTAACCCGCATATTTCGTGAATATCGAAAGGATTTAAGACCATGAAATGTCCCGGACAAGATACCCAGTACTGGCAGGCAGGGGCGATTTTTGATGAAAAATGCCCGAAGTGCAGTCACAAAGTGGAATTTTTTAAAGATGACACCACCCGCAAATGCGGCAATTGCGGTCATCGATTTATCAATCCCAAGATGGATTTTGGCTGTGCCTCATACTGCCAGTATGCCGAACAATGCATCGGGGATTTACCGCCCGAACTTCTGGCCCAGAAAGAAGATTTGCTGAAAGATCGCGTGTCCATTGAAATGAAAAGGCATTTTAAAAGCGATTTTAAGAGAATCGGTCATGCATCCCGGGTGGCCAGATATGCGGAGCGAATCGGAAAAAGTGAAGGCGGCAATATGGCTGTCATTCTTTCCGCAGCCTATCTTCACGACATTGGAATTGTAGAAGCTGAGAAAAAATACAACAGTACAGCGCCGCAATACCAGCACAAGGAAGGCCCTCCCATAGCCAAGGAGATTTTAGTAAAATTAGGGGCCAAGGAAGAACTTATCGAAGAAGTTTGTGATATCATCGGCCATCATCATCAGCCAAGATCAGATGACAGCTTGAACTTTAAAGTGGTTTATGATGCCGACCTGGTGGAAAACACCGATGAAATGCAAAAAGAGAATCCCCATTGATCCTGAAAAAATGGCCGCCCAGGATAGAAAAATTGTTTTCTGACCCCGGGCGGCCGCGAGGTTGCCAAAGAAGTTCTTCTGGCTTAGCCGATCGTCGGCGTAGTTGTAAGCCCCAGTGAGTGAAAATCAATCGGGGGTTATCCGATTCAGCTCGTTGATTAGTTAAAGCCACGATTAACACGAATGCACGAATCTATTTTCTATATCTCACTCTGGCTTGCCGCCTTACCAATAATGCGTGTTGTCATTCGAATGTCTCATACGTGGTTAACATGATTACAATTAACGCCTACTGAACGTCTTTTTGGCTCATTAGAGTCGTAATCCAAACCTGATTTCAGAATAAGGAGACATTATGATGGCAGTACGTAAAATCATAGAGATCGATGAAGAACTGTGTGATGGTTGTGGCAATTGTGTTCCGTCTTGCGCCGAAGGGTGCCCTGGAAATTATAGACGGCAAGGCCAAAGTGCTCGCTGATTTTTATTGCGACGGATTAGGGGCATGCCTGGGCGAGTGTCCCGTAGGCGCCCTTAAAATTGTTGAACGCCAAGCAGATGAATTTGACGAAGAAGCCGTCGAAGAACTTCTGGCGCAACAAAAAAAGGAAAGCGGCCAAAGTAATGCCAATGGCCTCCGGCGGATGCCCGTCGGCCAGGCTTCAAACATTTGGATCCCCCCAGGCAGCACCGGCATCGGATCCCTGCCGGGCAAGCCAACCAACCGGCAGCCTTTGAACAAGCCGAATCCGCCCTTTCCCACTGGCCGGTTCAAATCATGCTGGTCCCGCCGACAGCGCCGTTTTTAAAAGGTGCGGACCTGCTGGTATTGGCAGATTGTGTGCCGGTTGCCTTTCCCACCCTGCACAGAGATTTTCTGCAGGGAAAAGCGGTCATGATGGGTTGTCCGAAATTTGATGATGCCCAGCATTACATTGAAAAATTTTCTCAAATTTGCCAGCAATCCGGCATCAAAAGCATCACCTCGGTGGTCATGGAAGTCCCCTGCTGCTCGGCACTTCCGGTGATCGTTAAAAAAGGTATGGAACTCTCCGGCGTCGAGATCCCCATGGAAGAGGTGGTCATCAGCACCCGGGGCAAAGTCCTCGAGCGTCGCCAGGTTCAGGCGGCATAATAACAAATAGGTTCAGGGTTCAAGGTTCAGGGTTCAAGGTTGAAATTCAGAAAGCACCGTTTTCAATCCTTACACCCTGCGTCTTGTGCCCTGCGCCTCATTATAAATCCCACCTTCCGCATCTTTAGCCGCGGCATAGTCCCGCCCTATCGGACGACGACGGGTCCCAATTCCAAATTCCTGTCCTCTGTCTTCTGATCTCTGTCCTCTGTCATCTGCCTTCTGTCATCTGACCTCTGTCATCTTTTCCTGACACCTGACACCTGAAACCCAGCATTTGTATTATGATACACTTTTGTGCCAAAAATTAATCTGAGACTGTATTGCAAAACTTTTTTTACTATGATATTCAGCGATTACCTCTCAATGTGTTGAAAATGGGTTTAAATCATTACATTTTCATGTATCGCATATGGACCACATGATGACACTTGGCCCCGTGTTCAAACATGGCTACGGGCTTGTAACCGTCTGATAATAAGCTAAAGATAAGAATAATCGCTCACGCCTTCACTCCTGGCACAAAACTTGAAGTTAGCACACACAAACCAACTCAAACGCGGCCATAATGGGATTCCCAAATGCTCCGCAACCGGAGAGTGAAAAAGCGTGAAACCATGCAACCTGCACATATCGAAAACCTTAAAACTCGTTGAAGAAATGATCTGGCTGGCGGATCAGGGTGACACCGATCGGGAAGATAACGGATGCGGCATTCTTTACGGGGTTTTACGTGACTCTGCTTACAAGCTAAAAAAGCTGGCTGAAGAAGAAAGGGTCAATCATATCAGGAAAGGCTGGTGGCCTAAAGAAAAAATGAATATTGAAGAATGATCCGCCTGCGACGGAACGAATTCGCGAAGAGCCAAACAATTACAATCTATCAATTATATTACCGAAATCATTAACTATTATTTATTTACCCTAGGATTAATTCACCTCATCAGCCTTTGTGCGATTCAGTTTCAAC
>PVMK01127738.1_pt1 | contig 15395 bp, 11 predicted proteins | sample 1853481 | NCBI WGS metagenome assembly PVMK01 (sample SAMN08533507, study PRJNA380276) | Marine sediment metagenome, whole genome shotgun sequencing project.
TGGCGGAAGCGATGCTGGCAGAGGGCGTCTATGTGATCGCTTTCTCCTATCCCGTGGTTCCCAGGGACAAGGCTCGCATCCGGGTACAAATTTCATCCGCGCTCACCACGACTGAGCTCGATACGGCCATTACCGCCTTTACCACGGTGGGCAAAAAATTATGTATCATCTAAAGTAGTTTTAAAACCACTTCTTTTTTGACATGATATCCCAAGTTTTGGTTCGGCAAAATTTTAGCCGATTTAAACCCAATCCACAAAATCCCAAAATTTCATATTGCGTCATCACATCTAACGAATTTTCAAGCCTCCCAGATTTAACCATCAGGCACGATACCTCTCGTTTTATACAAGCTAAAATTCATTACCTTGGCATATGTAATATGTAATATCCGAGAAACGGTGAGATATGATAAAAACACTATTAAATTAGCGAATCGAATCGATAAAATAAATTTTTCCTTTTCATTGATCCCACTAGATCAAACTTTCAAGCCGATATTTCACTGCCGATCATTCTTATCAATAAAATAAAGTTTCATTTCATAAAATTAAAGCAATTTTTATTCATTTCCCAAAGAGAAATGTATTAAATCAGCAGATGCCTACAGGTGGGAATGGATTTAACCGTCTATTATTTTGGAGATTTTTTATGATGTGGAGCTTGACAATGAAACAAATCAAGTCTAATAAATTCTCATAGTCAGATAATTATTTCTCATACAATGATAATATGAAAAATAAGGCCTTCGCATCCCTTGAAAAAGCGCTAGATATCATGACCCTTTTTGATTTTGATCGCGCTTCATTCACCGTTCAAGAAATTTCTAAACGTTTAAACATTCCTTTGAGCACTACCTATAAATATGTCGATGTACTTCTAAAAAGAAGATTACTTGCAAAAAAGCCGGGCTCCAAGGAAATTGGATTAGGCTTAATGATTTTTCGACTTGGCAGCATTTTTACTGCAGGTTTCGATCTAATTGATACCGCCATTCCTCATATGAAGTCTCTTATGAAACAATCTAGTGAAACTATATTGCTTACTGCAATTGAAAGCTGGAATGCCATTTGTCTGGAAAGAATGGAACCGCAACGATTGATTAAGTTGAGCCTGGAACGTGGCAGAAGGCTACCGTTGCATGCCGGAGCCTCTTCCAAGGTTTTGTTGGCATTTCAAAATGATGAATTTATCGCAGATTATATTGAACACAAAAACCTGGAAAATCTGACAGATAAAACAATTACTGAACCCGATTGCTTGCTTGCTGAGCTGAAATTAACTCGGGAAAGAGGTTACTCACTTAGTGATTCTGAAGTTGATGATGGTGCAAAAGCCGTAGCAGCTCCAATTTTCGAACATAATGGAAATTTGCTTGCAGGCCTTACAATTGCTGGTCCGAGTGAACGCATTGATAAAAAAGGACTAAGAGGATTGATTGATTATGTGTGCGCCAGTGCCAGGGAAATCTCAAACGATATTGGATATCGCCAACAGGGCACGCAAAAACGCAATGTTTCCTAAGGTTGTTTTTACGATTAATGTGTGGTGATTCTCAAGTATCAGGAGACGGCAAAGATGAAGAAAGAGTTTCATGTTGTCGGTAAAAGACAGCCAAAAATAGAAGCAATTGAAAAAGCCACGGGACAATTAAAATATACAAGTGATATCTTCTTTCCCAAATCTCTCCACGCCAAAATTCTTCGAAGCCCTCACGCTCATGCGAATATTAAATCTATTGATATCAGCAAAGCGATAAAGCTAAAGGGGGTAAAGGATATTATCACTTACAAAGATGTTCCCAAAATTCCAACCATGCATCAGTTCCTTCACCTTCCTGAAAAACTTTACTATGACAGTTTCCTTCTTGAAAGCAAGGTCAGGCATTATGGCGATCGTGTCGCTGCCGTCGCTGCTGAAACAGCTGAAATTGCTGAAGCTGCCCTTGAGTTGATTGAGGTGGAATACGAACAGCTGCCTGCTGTTTTGGATTTAAGGTCAAGCGATTTGCCAACCACCCCTGCTATCCATACAAAAGCCTGGAGAGGCGGCAATCCGGTTGATATAAAAAATAATATTGTTGATATGCGCGAAGAAAATATTGGGGATGTCAAAGAAGGCTTTAAAGAATCGGATTTGATCATTGAAAACACCTTCAGAACTTCGAAACCAAACCCGGCACCCCTTGAGAGAACTGCCGTCACGGCAATTCCTGGGCCCAATGGTACACTGGATATTTATGCTACCACCCAGAGCATTCATGCGATGCGCAAAAACATCGCCTCTTCATTAGGAATTCCTTTGCATAAAATCAACTGTCATTGGACCTATTTGGGCGGATCCTTTGGTGCTCATATCCATACAGGATGGATTGAACCGATTTGTGCTTTTTTAGCCCTGCGTAACGGCCGACCCGTTCGAGGTGAAAAGAGCAGAGAAGATATGTTTCTTGCCTACGGGCGTCATCCGATGGTTATAAAATTAAAAACCGGTGTTAAAACAGACGGGACGATAATGGCCATGGATGTTGATATCGTCGATGATACCGGTGCCTATGCATTCAGCGGTGGATCTAAAATGGCGCTGGCATCCGGTTTTTGCCTCTCCATGTACATTTGTCCCAACCAGCATATACTGGGAAAAACAGTTTACACGAATACACCGCCGCTCACTGCAATGCGCGGCGCTGGAAATCCCCAGGCCCACTGGGCGGTTGAGTCCCAAATAGATATAATCGCGGAAAAATTGGGAATGGATCCGATTGAGATCCGCTTAAAAAACCATATCGGTGTTGGTGAATGTTTTTATGGACAAAGCGTGGATGTAATCTGTGATGTCCAGAGCTGCGGGACCGAAGAGCTTATTCGAAAAGGAGCAGATGCCATAAAGTGGTCGACCCGGGACCAAAATGAGACAGATAAGCCTCACATTAAGCGGGGAATCGGGATGGCTAGAGGATTTCATACTTCAGGTGCCGGCTCACCTCAACCGTCCCCGTTTATACTCGATTATAGCGGAGCCATTATTAAAATGAATGAAGATGGAACGGCTGTCGTGATGAATGCATCCGCTGATGCCGGTGGAGGGAACCGTAGTGCATATACAGCGATGGTCGCTGAAGAGCTTGGCCTAAGATACGAGGATGTGATTTTAGATCAAGGTAATACCAATACGACCCTTTTTGACGTGCCGACCCATGCGAGCAGAGGGACTTATGGTACAGGCCTTGCGATCTTTGAGGCAACAAAAAAGGTTAAGCAGAAACTATTGGAATGGACATCCGAACTACTTGAAGCACCGATCGAAGACCTCATTGCCGAATTGGGCAAAATATATGTCAAAGGCTCACCGGATCGGCATATTTCTGTTGCGGATTTGGTCCAGACAGCTCAGGTCAAAGGCTGGGGCAGCGCTATCGGTGAGGCTTCGGTAAGACCCGAGGCGTGTCCACCTCATTTTACCGTTTGCTTCGTTGAAGTTCTTGTCGATACTCAAACAGGGAAAATAGAAATCGTTAGGGCCGTGAGCGGGGCCGATGTCGGCACGCCCATCAATTTAAATAATGTGGAAGGCCAGATGGAAGGCGGCATCCACATGGGGCTGGGATTTGCTCTTTTTGAAGATACAAAATTTGACCAGGAAACAGGTCACCTAATGAATCCGGGGTTCCTCGATTACAAGATATTGACATTCTCTGATATGCCCCCGGTACAAACGATTATTGCCGACACGTATGAACCCACCGGACCGTTCGGGGCCAAAGGAGTTGGTGAAGGTGTAACGAATCCAGTGGCTCCGGCAGTGGCTAACGCAATTTTTAACGCGACCGGCGTTAGAATTAAAGACCTGCCGATCACAGCCGAAAAAATCCTGAAAGCGCTAGCAGATAATGAAGCCTATAAAATTCTAGCTATAAATGAGGTGAGAAAAAAATGAAGTCCTTCCAATACCACGAGCCAACCACAGTAAAAGAAGCCTGCCAGTTAATAAACACACACTGGAAAAGGGCTTGTGTGTTGGCCGGTGGGACCGATCTGGTTATAAAGATGAAAAAAGGAGTCATCTCACCAGAACATGTCATCAATATTAAAAAAATATCTGAATTATATGGGATCGTTGAAACCCAGGATGGATATAAAATCGGATCTATCACACCCTTATCGGCTATTGCGATCCATGAAGGAATTAAAACAAAGCAGCCGATAGTCAGTGAAGCAGCTTTGACGGTCGGTTCTCCTCAGGTACGCAATCTCGCGACGATAGGCGGCAATTTATGCAACGGTGCTCCATCAGCGGATATGGCACCGGGTCTTCTTGTGCTTGATTCATCAGTCACTATATCAGGGGTAAATGGTGACCGAATAATGAAATTGGAAGAATTTTTTTGTGGCCCCGGAGAAGTAAACCTTCAAAAGGGAGAAATATTGAAAGAACTTTTCGTTCCCTTTCCCGATAAAGACATGCGCATGGTGTATTTGAAGCTCGGCCCCCGACGTGCCATGGATTGTGCTTTGGTTGGTGTGGCCGTGGCATTAATCTTGAGAAATTCAGGGCAACACTGCCAGTCTGCCAAAATTGCTCTGGGAGCGGTGGCACCAACCCCTGTACGGGCAAAAAAAACAGGGAAATTTCTGAGTGGCAAACCGGTTAAGGAATTTAAAGCGAAAGACATAAAAAAATTGTTGCTTACCGAAATTGCACCCATATCTGATTTAAGGGCATCGGCTGCCTATAGGGCTGAAATGATTTCTACTTTAACCTTAAGGGCTATTGAGGATCTGGTCAATTCAAATTAGGAGTAGTCATGGAAAAACAGATTAAATTTAAGATCAATAATCAAATGGTTTCGGTGAGGGTGATGCCGCATTGGACGCTATCGTATATGCTACGTGAAGAGCTGGACTTGACAGGCACAAAAGAAGGCTGTGGTGAAGGTGAGTGCGGTAGCTGTACAGTGTTGATGGATGGAGAACCGGTTAACTCCTGTTTGTTATTGGCGGTTGAAGCTGATGGTAAACAGATATGCACCATTGAAGGGCTTTCCTCGGAGGGAAAACTGCACCCCTTGCAGAAGGCCTTTATTGAAAAAGGCGCCATTCAATGCGGTTATTGTACGCCAGGAATGATAATGACTGCAAAAGCGCTTTTAGACAAAGATCCTAATCCAACCGAGGAAAGCATAAAATTCGCTATGTCCGGCAATTTATGTCGGTGCACGGGGTATACTAAAATACTCGAGGCAATTCAACAAGGGGCTGCTGATATGAAATGATAAGGAAACGGGGGTAAGATTCTATTCCGAATTTGTCAGAAAAGATCCAAAATATGACTAGATCGAAATAAAATTATCTATAGATCTCAGATAAGGAGTCAAAAAATGACAGAATTAAGCGAGAAAGAAAGGAATGAAATTATTAGCAAAATGAAAAAAGATCCCCATTATCGAGAAGGATTGCCCCCATATACGTCTTTCGACATTGATTTGAGAGAAGATATTGTAGAAACCTGGGGACGCGACTGGGGTGGCCAGTCGAGCTATGCCAAACTGCGTGCCGTTGTGGTTCAACGCCCGGGCTCGGAGGCGGCACCTAAAGAAGCCTTGGCCGACAATCAATGGTATTCTCTGCCCACAGGCTTGCCCGATTTGGAAAAAATGCAGCAAGAATGGGACGATTTTGTAAAAGTTTTAAACGACAATGGCGTCGAAACTATCTCACTGAATGCGGAACAGCCTGTTCATGGAACTTATGGCCTGCCGTTACGTTGTATCACTTACTGCCATGAAACCCTTATGGTCAAAGGTGGGGCGATTATTTGTCGATTAGCTGCCAGCTTCAAACGGGGCGAAGAGTATTATCATTCAAAAAGATTGGGAGAGTTGGGGGTGCCGATTTTGTACACGATTCACGGCAAGGGATTTTTCGAATCCAGCAACGCGGTCTGGTTGGATAAGGCAAGTATCGCTCTGGCAACCAGTCAGAGGGCAAATATGGAAGGCATCAACCAGATTAAGCCGATCCTGCAAAATCACGGTGTTGAAGATATTTTTATCGTTCACCTGCCGGGACCGCTTTATACCCGAGGAGCTCAGGTCGGCCATGGCGGTGGGGCATTTCACCTGGATATGGTTTTTGGTGTTGCCGGACCGAAACTTGCGGTGCTTTATCCGGATGCAGTCGGATATGATTTCGTTGACTACCTTGTTAACCAGAAAAATTTTGACGTGATTGAATGCCCTTTGGAGGAAGCCAACAGAGTCGCTACGAACTTTCTCGTATTGGAACCCGGTAAACTGGTGATGCCCGAAGGCAATCCAATCGTTACGGGGGAACTGAAAAAACGAGGTATTGAGGTCATTGAAGTCGATTTGACCGAGTATGCTAAAGCGGGGGGAGGACCTATTTGCATGACTATTCCTCTGATCAGGGATGAAGAAGATTGAAAACTGTTGGGTATAGATGGAAACATGCTCATGCATAAAAAAATAAAGCCCAATTTAGAGCGTCTCCGTCGGGATATTGAAGCCTTGTCTGAAATAACCGATCATCGTGCGGATGGGTATACGCGCATCTCTTTTTCAGAAGAAGACCGCATGGCAAGGACCCATATCCGTGAGTTAATGGAGAAGGAAGCAGGGCTGAATGTTCGTATCGACGCCGCTGCAAACATGATCGGATACCGTGCGGGACAATCCAATATGCCGTCTATAATGATCGGCTCGCATTTGGATACTGTGCCAGGTGGTGGTCGCTTTGATGGCATCGTGGGGGTCGTAGCCGGGCTGGAATTAGCCAGACGATTCAAGGAAGAGAAAATTGAATTAGACCATCCGTTGGAGGTGGTCGCATTTCTGGCCGAAGAACCTTCGCCCTTTGGCATCTCGACCATCGGAAGTCGGGCTATGTCCGGTAAGCTTAACAAACATGACTTGTTGAATACCACCGACGGTGAGGGTAGGACACTGTTTGACGCCATACGGGATATGGGCGGTGATCCGGATCATATTGGGACTGCGCAACGCTCTGGCGATAATATTCTGATTAACTTGGAACTTCATATCGAACAGGGGCCCCTGTTGTACAAAAAGGGTATCGAAATCGGCATCGTTACGGGCATTGCCGGGATATACCGCGGCCGCCTGGAAATTTTAGGCCGAATGGATCATGCCGGCACCACCTCCATGAATGAAAGAAAAGATGCTCTTACTGCCGCTGCAGAAATCATTCTGGCTTTGGAGGGCATTTGTGGTCAAATCGAGGGGATGGTTGGCACTATCGGAACCATAGAGCTATATCCGAGTGCTGCTAACGTCGTTCCCTCAAAGGTGATCCTGGGTATGGAATTTCGCTGCTTGAAGCTAGACAAGCTGGAATTGGCGCTTGCAGAATTCAAATCGTCTGTAGATCGTATCCGCCTGAAACGTAAATTAGACATAAAAGCCGACATCTGGCCAAGTTCCAATCCAGTCCATTTTGATCAAAAAATCATCACTCAATTAGCCGTTGCCTGTCGTGAATCTGAAATACCTTACTTGGAGCTTTCCTCAGGCGCCGGTCACGATGCAAGCCATTTGGCAGAAATTGCTCCCACTGGCATGCTATTCATTCCCTGTAAAGAAGGTAGAAGCCATTGTCCTGAGGAATGGAGTGAGTTTGAGCATATAAACCGCGGGGTTGAAGTGTTGGCCAACACGATCTTAACAGTTGATAAGGATTATTGAAATGAGTGAACAGATCTATGATTTAGCCATTACTGGAAGCGTACTGCAGGGAGATCGCTTTATTGATGAGGCCACTTTATTAATAAAAAGCGGGAAGATTGCAGGTATCACCAAGGCTTCGGCTGAATATGCAACGGAAAAACACATTCAAGCAAAAGGAAAAATGATTTTGCCAGGTGCCATTGACAGTCATGTGCATTCTTTAAGTTATCCAGGCGAGGGATTTTCCAACGCCACTCGCTCGGCCTGTGCCGGGGGTGTCACGACCATTATCGATATGCCGGTTGATGCACCGGCTGGTGTGGCCACACCGGAAGTATTTGAAGCTAAGAAAGAGTTGCTGGAAAAGGAAAGCTATGTGGATGTGGCTCTTTTGGCTTCTGTTAAAAACCATACGATTGATCAAATTTCGAAACTAAAAGACAGTGGGTGTTGTGGATTTAAGCTGTCATTGTTCGATACGGACCCGGATCGGTTCCCTAAAGTCAATGATGGTTATTTGCTCAAAGCTTTTCAAGAAATTGCACATACCGGACTCACAGCTGGTGTGCATGCCGAAAACGATGAAATAATCAAAGATCTGATCCGAGAATACCTCCAGGCAGGTAAAACCTATCCTCTCGCCCATTGCGAAACCCGACCGGAAGTATCGGAAACTGAAAGTGTGCTTAAAGGGCTGGAGATTGCCAGAGCCGCAGGGGTTCGATTTCATTTGTATCATATCTCCTGTTCGCGATCGATCGATTTGGCCAATTACTATCGACAGGAGGGCTGCCCGGTGACAATCGAAACCTGCCCCCACTATCTAATCTTTTCAGAAGAAGACATGGAAAGACTCGGTGGCAGGCTCAGGATCAATCCGCCCGTCCGCAAACGGATCGAAAGCGAACGCTTGTGGCGAAAATTAGATGCAGGAGAAATTGATTGTGTCAGTTCTGACCATGCTCCTTGGCCGACAGAAAAAAAAGATCACCTATCCATTTTTGATAACTCAAGCGGTGCACCTGGCGTTGAAACTCTGTTGCCGCTCCTATTCAGTGAGGGGGTTGTAAAAGAGCGCATAAGACTATCAACAATGGTGCGGGCGTTGATGGAAAATCCAGCGAAAATCTTCGGTTTGTATCCTCAAAAGGGCGTTTTAGCAGTTGGTAGTGATGCGGATGTTATTGTTCTGGACCCTCAAAAAAAATGGTACATTCATGCCGAAAATTTGCATTCAACAGCAGGGTGGACGCCTTATGAGGGAATGGAATTAAGAGGCAGTGTGGAGACAACGATCGTCCGCGGTAAGATTGTCTACCAGAACGGTGAGATAATTGGTGAGAAAGGTTATGGAAGATTCATAACACTGGCCGAATAGGGAAAGATGATGGAAACCGATTTAACGGGCGACTCACGGCGTTTCTTATTTTTTGTTGAAGCGCACGTGATTTAGGCTTTACATTGCTATGCATTATTTTAATTAAAGCGCTAAACTTCCGGCTATGCTGGGGAGAACGGCCAATGGAGAAAAAACGTGAAACGATTCCAATACCATGAGCCTAAAACCGTCAAAGAGACCTGTCTGTTGTTGTCTAAGTACAACAAGGAGGCCAGCATCCTGGCAGGCGGAACCGACCTAATCATTAAGATGAAAAACAGCGAAATTAGGCCCAAGCATGTGATCAATATAAAAATGATCGAGGGTCTTAATTTGATTACTGAAGATAAAGACGGATACCACTTAGGTACGGCCACAACCCTGGTGCAAATCGTTAAACATTCAGGTCTTCAAAAACGGCTTTCCATCCTCAGCAGCTCGGCCCGATTCATCGGGTCCAACCAGGTGAGAAATGTGGCCACCATCGGCGGCAACATTTGCAACGGCGCCCCATCTGCGGATATGGTCCCCGGATTGCTGGTGCTGGATGCCAGTGTTCGCATCTGCGGTGTGCAGGGCGATAGAACGATGCCGCTTGAAGATTTTTTTACCGGCCCTGGGATGGTGAGCCTGCAGCAAGGGGAACTGCTGACCGAACTTATTGTTCCTTTCCCGGCCGAGACCAGCCGCCAGATCTATTTGAAACACGGCCCCAGACGAGCCATGGATTGTGCCGTGGTCGGCGTGGCCGTTTTGCTCGAGCTGGAACCATCGTCGGGTGTTTGTCAGAAGGCCCGCATCGCGCTCGGTGCCGTCGCACCGACACCCATACGGGCCAAAAGAACCGAGCAGTTAATAACGGGCAAAAAGGTGAATGAGATTTCCTCGGACCTTGTGGCTGAAACCGTCTGCAGGGAAGTTGACCCGATTACGGATATCAGAGCTACAACAGACTATCGTTCAGAGATGGTATCCATTCTGACTCTGCGGGCCATTCGGTCTTTGACCGACAACACATGAGCCGGACAAGCCGGATCCCAAAAGGTGATTGTCTATTGTGCTTCAGCCTGTCCGGTAAATTCGAAATTCGGATTGGGCTGTAGCAACAGGTACTAAATCTCTATGATAGCTTTCGTCCCACAGATTTTATAAAATACACTTTTAAGGAGCTAAGCGTTGTTCAATGAGCAAAAACATCAGCTTCACACTAAATGGTAAGACCCTGTCGTTAACTGTAGAACCGCACTGGACATTCCTGCGGGCGTTAAGGGATGAATTGGGGTTGACTGGTACCAAAGAAGGGTGCGGTGCCGGCGAGTGCGGCAGCTGCACAATTATCGTAGACGGCCAGGCGGTTAATTCCTGTCTGCTGTTAGCCGTGGATGTGAACGCTAAACATGTCACGACTATTGAAGGTCTGGCGCGGCACGGAAAACTGGATCGGTTGCAAACCTCTTTTGTCGAAACGGGTGCGATTCAATGCGGTTTTTGCACACCCGGGATGATCATGACAGCCAAGGCAATCTTAGACGACAATCCCGATATTTCCGAAAGCGATTTGCGGTATGAAATGGCCGGTAATCTCTGTCGTTGCACGGGCTACGTCAAAATCATCGAAGCCATTATGGCGGCTGCCGACGGTACACAGGAGGGAGATGATGGCTAAAGCCGAACAAGAGCAACGTTCTACCGCACGCAAACACGAAGTTGTCGGGACTTCGGTTCCCAAGCTAGATAGCTGGCAGAAAGTAACGGGGGAGGCCAAGTTCGGCGCTGATATCCATCTTCCTGGAATGCTTCATGGAAAAATTTTGAGGAGCAAATATCCCCACGCCAGAATAATGAACATCGACACCGCCGGGGCCGAAAAACTTCCCGGTGTGAAGGCCGTGGTTACCTGGCGGGACGCACCGGATATCCCTATTGGCTTTTACACGGATGATTGGCGTTTGTTTGCCAAGGACAAAGTTCGCTATATGGGAGACGTGGTTGCCGCGGTGGCCGCCACAGACCCGGAGCTGGCCGCCGAGGCGTGCGAACTCATCCGGGTGGAATATGAAGAGCTTCCTGGGGTCTTTGATCCCTTTGAGGCGCTGAAGCCCGGCGCAACTTTAATTCATGAAAATGTACCTGAAAATATTGCCTGCCGGCGCCGGATCAGAAAAGGTGATCCGGACCAGGTCTTTCAAAAGGCCGCGTATATTTTTGAGGACACATTTCAGACCCAAATGGTGGACCATTGCCCCATCGAAACTCACGTGGCGGTGGCCCAATGGGACTCCAACGGCAGGCTGGTTATCTGGTCCAGCACGCAGGCACCGTTCAACAACCGCATGACCCTGGCCCGGGGGCTTCAGATTCCCATGAACAAACTGAGAATCATTGCCACCAATATTGGAGGAGCCTTCGGAGGCAAGCAGGAGCTGATGGTCGAACCGTCCTGCGCCCTTTTGGCCAAAAAATCCGGGTTTCCGGTCAGAATTGTTGTTGACCGGGAAGAAGAATTCACTGCTTCCACCGTGCGCCATCCCTTTCATTTGACGTATAAGACGGCAGTGGACGCCAAGGGAAAAATGCTGGCCAGAAAAATCAATATCGTTCAGGATCTTGGAGCATACAATGATCTGGGCGAAGGTGTTTTGCGTTATGCCACCTTAATGGCGACAGGACCTTATCGCATCGATCACGTCTGGATCGATGCCATCGGTGTCTACACCAACACCACGGTGGGTGGTGTTATGCGGGGGGTAGGAGTGCCCCAGGTTTGTTTTGCCGGTGAATCCCAGCTGGATATGATCGCCAATAAAATTGGGGTGGACCCTTATGATATTCGCATGCTCAATGCCCTCCAAGACGGCGACAGCACGGCCAACGGCCAGGAATGCATTAGTATCGGCATCCGCGAAACCCTTAAGCGAATTCGGGAAGAATCCGGGTATCAGAGCAAAACCAAGCGAAAAAACCACGGATTCGGTTTGGCATCCATGATTTACACCTGCGGAGCGGGCGGCCGACATGATTACTCCAGTGCCGTGGTCAAAATGAATGAAGATGCCACGGTGGTTGTGATGACCGGGGCTCCGGATGTGGGCCAGGGAGCCCGGACCACCCTGGCACAGATAGCGGCCCAGCAAATAGGGGTAAACTATGAAGATGTATGGGTTGATCAGCCGGACACCGACGTGTCACCTGTGGACCTGTTTGGCGCCAATGCCAGCCGTATAACCTATATTGCCGGAAATGCCGTCAAGAACGCCGCAGAAGAGGTCACAAAGAAAATTTTGGCCGCTGCCGCAAAAAAATGGGAAGCCCGGGAAGATGACCTGGAAATCATTGAAGGTCGCATGTTTGTCAAAGGCGGCGGCGAGCCCCTGGGAAGCCTTAAAGAACTCGTTATGGAGATGCATCGACCTCTCGCCCAGCCGATCGTGGGCAGTGGCACGTATCATTCTACCGCTGTACCCATGGATCCGCAAACCGGTCAGGGCCATGTGGTCGATATTTACCTTTTTGCCACCCAGTTGGCCGAGGTGGAGGTGGATCCGGAGACCGGACTAGTCAAGGTGCTCAACATCTGGTCCGCCCATGACGTGGGCCGGGCTATCAATCCCCAAAATATCGAAGGGCAGATTGAGGGTGGAATCCAGATGGGTTTGGGATTTGCGTTGACCGAGGAAATTGTTTTGGATCACGGCAAGACTCTGAATCCCTCATTTACGGACTACAAGCTGTTTACAAGCGCAGACATGCCCAAAATAAAGCCCCTCATCGTCGAGGTGTCCGAACCGCTGGGTCCATTTGGGGCGCGGGGGGTTGGAGAGGCGACCACAATCCCAACGGCAGGGGCCGTTGCCAATGCGGTTTACGATGCCATCGGTGCCAGGATCAAAGAGTTGCCCCTTTCGCCGGAAAAAGTTCTGATGGCAATAAAAGAAATGGATACTTAACCCTACAACTAAACAAAGGATCCAAATCCTGGACTTTTTTCTTGACAATATTTAAGTTTAACGTTAAACCTGACGCGTCTTAAGGCTAAATCATGTTAATCCACCGGCTCTGTTGCTGAGAATTGAAAAGGTTTTACCGTTTCCTGCGAAAATAGAAACAACATATTAGACAGGACTTACATAATCATTTGTCCCGAACGGAAGCCGGGCCAAATACTGCTTCCGATCCGCGGAGGGGAAAACGGCATTTGGTAAGGTCAAACCTTGATGGTTGCAAAAATTCCGTTTGAAGCAAAAGCCCACTTCTCGCTGCAGACGATTGCTGTTTGCTCTGGTTGCCTCCGACAACTAGGCAATCAATCGGGTCGATCCGGTAGATCCTGTGTAATAGCAACAAGGATTTCGATTCCTTTTAGGAGCCTTCTTCGTACCACCAGTTCGACTGGTGGTCGCTGATTCGGGCGTGCTTTTAGAATGAAAAAGAAACAAAGAACCCACAAACCCACCGTTAAGGACATTGCTAGAGAAGCACAAGTCTCATCGACCACCGTGTCTCTTGTTCTCAGAGATCCGGAGACGAAAAGGGTCGGCCCGGCCAAGCGCGCTCAAATTATTCATGCAAAGAAACTTAGGTATAGACCTAATTTCGTGGCCCGCAATCTGGTCGGCAATGAAAGTCGAACCATCGGGCTTGTCCTCACCACCCTGATCATTCCCTTTTATGCTGAAATCGCTCAGGACATTATTGCCAACGCCAAGAAGAGCGGCTACAGTGTTATCATCAGTTCCACCCGTGAATTTCTTAGTTCTACTAAGGCTCGCATCGATGAAGAAAGGCAGGCGGTTTATGAGCTATTGGATCGAGGAGTGGACGGGTTCATTCTCTGCTCGGCTTTGAAAAACGATCCGATTTTGCGGGAGCTCATCGAAGAGGGCATATCTTTTGTCCTGGCACTGCGGGATGTTGAACAAAACTTTCAAATTCCATCTATCGATTATGTCGGGATTAATAATCAGCGAGGCGGGTACTTGGCTGTGGAACATTTGCTGAGAATGGGACATAAGCGGATTTCCATTATAACAGGTGACATGCAGGTGCTATCCGCCAAGGAACGTCTGGACGGGAGCTTGGAAGCATTCAAGGCTTATGGGGTCGATTTGCCGCATTCCGATTCAATTATTAGTGGTAATTACAAGCGGAGCGATAGCTACAAGGCGACCAAGATTCTACTAGAGAAAAAGACTAGACCAACGGCGATTTTTGTCCATGCGGATTATATGGCGATGGGTAGCCTTGAAGCATTGCGCGATGCGGGCATCAAGGTTCCCGATGAGATGGCCGTTGTCGGTTTCGACGATATTGAGATGGCCGGATTGCCCGGTGTGGATCTAACGACCATATCCCAAAAGAAATCGAACCTGGGAAAGCTGGCCGTGGAAATTCTGATTGAAAACATGAGGGGAGAGTCCCATCGCATCGCAAAAAAGATCCTGCTGGACCCTTCGCTCGTAATCCGAAAGACATGCGGATACGAATTGCACGGCCAAAAATATGAAGTTTAACGTTAAACTTGACTTGGTCGACAATTCTTGAATTTCTCAAAATGAAAGGAGGTGATGAACACCAGGGTATCAGGGCAGGGTCCTCAGGATCTCAAATCGGGGTTGGGTTTTTCTGAGATCTATGAGTGGATGTGAGTGAGCGCTTGGCTCTGAGACGGATGAAGATCGATTAGCCAAACCTATTTTCCACTAAACTGAGAAGGAGGTATCAAATGAGATTTCATCAATTCAATTTTCGTAAATCCATTTTATTTTTGGCAATCTTTTTTATTGTAACCGTGTTTTTGGGAACATCAATCGTTTTTGCGAAAACCATAAATATCAAAATTGCCCACGTCGATACACCAATAAAATTAAACTTCAACAGTACCAACGGCGAGTTCGGATCCTGCGATATCAAGGCGTTGGGATTCAAGAACATCGTCGAAAAACGGAGCGAGGGCCGGTTTAAGGTGAAGATCCTTCCCGCCGGCCAGCTCGGCGGGGAAAGGGAGATGATTGAGATGACCAAGATGGGCGCCCTCGAGATGAATGCCTGCTCTGCCGCAGCGCTTGCGAATTTCGCACCGGAAGTCATGGCCATTCAAATTCCTTACATCTTCCGGGACGAAAACGTAGGCCTGAAAGTCATGAACGGCCCTGTGGGTCAAGAGATGAACGAGATGATCGCCAAAAAGACGGGGCTTCGAATCCTGGCTTGGGACTTCGAGGGGTATTACAATATCGGAAACGTAAAAAAACCGATCCGGCTGCCCGGTGATTTAAAAGGGCTCAAAATCAGAGTCTCCGAATCACCCAACACTGT
>PVMK01120804.1_pt1 | contig 15394 bp, 11 predicted proteins | sample 1853481 | NCBI WGS metagenome assembly PVMK01 (sample SAMN08533507, study PRJNA380276) | Marine sediment metagenome, whole genome shotgun sequencing project.
ACCCTCGCGGTCCTCGCCCACCGCCGCGGCGTCCTTGAGGGAGCGGCCGCTGCTCAGGCGCTTCGGTGGGTCTTCCGGCGCCGGCATCGGCCTCGTGGGTAGCCGTCGCGGCCTCGGCGGCGCGCAGCGCCGCGATGTCCACGTCGGCCACGTCGTAGGCGACCTGGCGGCCGTCGGCGAGCTTGAGCATCACATAGGAGCCGGTGATGCGGTAGCTTTCGGCCGAGATGACGGTGCCGTCATTGAACGTCACCTCCACCGCCGCCACAGCGCCGGCGAGCAACAGCCCGACACACAGGGTCGAGAAAATACGCTTCATGGCTCAGTCCTGCCTCCAGTTGGTGACCACGTGCCCCTTGACGTTGGGGAACTCCTGGGTCTCGCCCGGGGTGACGCCGCTTTCGGTAAAGGTCACGTAGGTCGTCCCTCCGATCGTATAGTCCTCGCTCCCAGTATATATGTCCGTGTTCTCGACGTAGTCCCCGAGTCCGCACTCGAACCACATATCGTAGCTGCGGCCGTTGCCGGCAGCCCTGCAGATGACCTCGGCGTCTTCAGGGTCAGGGTCGGGCTCGGGGTCGGGGTCGGGGTCAGGGTCGGCGGACAGGCACTCGTCGGGCACGTTGTGGCTCGGCGTGAAGTCCGGGGTCGGGTCGAAGGTCGGGAAGAGGACGTGGCCGTTGATTACCGTGGCATCGAACATGACCTTCTCGTTGGGGCGTAGGCTGAGGTACCAGCCGAAGTCGCCGCCGGCCGGGTTGAGGGCGCTGGACTCACAGTCGAAGCTGCCGTCGAGCTCGTCGAAGTTGATGGCTACCAGATCGGTCGCGCCACGGGTGGTTGAGTCGCTCACATCGAGCACGAAGAAGAAGTGGTCGATATCGCCGTCAATGGTCTTGGTATTGGCGCGATCGCCGCTGCCCAGCGCCAGCGCCCAGGTGTATCCGTTGCCGTCAAACAGCGCCGGCACCGTCACCGGACGGTGGAAGAACCGTTGCCGGTCGGGGAAGTCGGTGCGGAAGTCGTAGATGCGGGTGAAGGTCCCGGCGTCGGCCCCGGTCGCCGCCACGTCGTCGGGCGGCGGAAACTCGAGACGCCAGATGCCACCGTCGGAGTCGGCGAAGTAGATGCGGTCGTGGAAGCCGTCGATGTCGGAGTCGAGGGCGGTCGGGCTGCCCGGCATCGAGACGAACATGTTCTCCTTGAAGATCACCGACCCGGTGGCGATGTCGACGCCGTAGAAGTAGTTGCCGGTGACGTCGGTTTCGGTCTGGTCCCAGCCACCGCCGAAGAAGGCGACGAAGACGTCGTCCGGTTGCTCCGGGGTGGAAGAGTTGTAGACCGCGATGCGGGCGATGGCCGGTTTGGACCAGGTCCAACCGAGGTCCCAGTATGGGGCGCACTGAGCACCCGACAGCGCCACCGGGCAGTTGGCGTTGTCGTCGTTCTTGTCCTCAAACTCCCACAGCACCTTCGGGTACTCGCCGTCGCAGCGTTGGTCGTGCCGTCGATGCAACCGGGGAACTGCGAGAACGAGGGTGTGAAGGTCTTGGCGGCGATCGGGTCGGGTTGGGTGACGTCGAGGGCGAGGATGCCGCGGCCGCCGCGGCGCATGGTGGCGAGGGCGATGGTCCGCCACTCGCGGTCGGTATCGCCGTCGTAGTCGATGAAGACGTCGCTGGTCGAGATCTGGCCGTCCACCATGTACTGCTGCTCGATTCCGAAGGTCATCCCATAAAGACGCGGCATCACGGTCTGCGGCAGGTAGGCGAAGAGCTCGGTTCCGTCGCCGAGGTCGTGCTGCTCGTTGTAGGTCTCGTCGACTTGGCGCGGTCGCGGTCCCAGAAGCCGCCGTCGAAGGCGTGCAGCAGGCCGTCGTTGGCGCCGCGAGGACCACCCGCCGGCGTTTGCCCTGCCGCTCCATAAAGAGGGCGTAGTCGTGGGCCCCGGCCTCGGTCGGGTCGCCAAGGCCGTAGTCGAAGAAGAACATCGATCGATTGGGCGGGTTGAGGACCACCGGCTGCGAGTGGAAGATGTCGCCGAGGGCGTCCCAGCCGCTCGGACGCGGGTCGGCCTGCGGGTCGGGGGTGGTCTTGTCGTCGTCATCCATCCACACGCCGCGCACGAAGTTGACCACCTCCTGGGTGGTGAGCGTGCTGATGGCGGGCTCGTCGAGCAGACCCTGGAGCTCGGTGCGGAGGGTGGCGTTGGTCGGAATCGTCGACAGATTGTGGCGCACCCAGCTACCGCTCGCGTCGCTGCCCATGAAAACGTACCGCTTGGGTTTCACCTCGGTGTGGGCGGTGATCTGGGCCTCGAGACGGGCGCCGGCGTTCCACACGTTGCCGCTGACCTCCTCGACGACCAGCTGGCTGACGTCGATCGCGCAGTTGGAGAGGACCGGGATGGTCGGCTGTTCCTTGTTGAAACGGAAGCCGAAGAGGTTGCCGGCCCAGATCGATCGTTCCTTCCTCGGCGTGAAGAAGGGGAAGGCGGCCAGAAAGTCCTGCACCTCGGCCGGTTGGCCGGCCGAGGAAGGTGGCGGCGCCACCTTGAAGGGGCTGAACGACCGCTTGTCGGTGCTCATGAAGTCGATCACCTCATAGAGCGCGTTCTTGAGCTCGGCGGCGTTCCTGGCGCCCAGGTACAGACCCTCGGTTTCATCGGCGATGCAGGTGAGCTGCGGCGGGGCAGCGGCGCGCGTCTCGGAGAAGCCGATGGTGTAGACCGGCACCGGTCCCACCCCGGCGATGCCCGGGTCGGCAAACTTCGACGCCGACTGGCCGGCGGCGCAGGCGAACTCGCCCGGGGCCTGGGCACAGCTCTCGACGCCGTCGGTGATCAGCACCACGTACCACAGCCGGCACTCCTTGGCCGGGTCGTCGGCCCAATCGCCGGTGGTCCGTTGCTCGACGTACCAGTCGAAGGCGTCGAGGAGAGAGTTGTTGATCGGCGTGGAGCCGTCGGCTACGATCGGAATCGGGTTGTAGGTGACGCTTGTCGGATCGTTGTCGAAGTCGTCCTGCCACGCCAGCCCGCCCGCGCCGTCGTTGACCAGCGTGACCGAGTCCGAGGTCGGCTCGAGCAGGGCCTTGATGACGTCGAAATTGGTCGTCTCGGTCGGCGCCGGCATATCCGCCAGCAACCGCCAGCCGTTGCAGTAGTTGGTGTCTGAGGTGTTGATGGCCGACGTGACGGCCGGCTCGGTGGTGGCGACGTCGATCTTGGAGTTGGGCTCGATGCGGGCCGCCGAGTAGTCGAGCAGCGCGCCCTCGTAGAGGAACTTGAACTGGAGCTCCTCGCGGCTGTTCTCGGTCCAGCCCTGCCAAAAGCCACAGATGCTGTCGCAGTCGGTTCCGTGGGAGGACACGGTGAAGTTGTCGTACCACACCTTGGCGTCCTTGCCCGTGTCGTCGCCGGCGTAGACCCCGACCGCACCCGGGGTGTTGACGAGGTCGGCGGTGTCGGTCCACTCGACGATCGTGCACCAGTCGCCGCCGCAGGTGGTCTCGGTGCAACCGCCGACGCCGCAGTCCATTCGTTTGACCTGGGCCCGGAAGTTGCCGCAGAAGGTGTCGATCCGCAAGCGGTAACACTGGTCGTCGTGGATCGTCAGCAGCTCGTTGTTGGCCGGGTCGAGCTCGACCGGACCCCCGCCGATCTCGACATCGGTGCCGCCGGTGCGGTTGACCAGATGCCAGCTCGCGCGGCTGGTGCTGTTGTTGATGGCGTTCGCTCGGGTCGGAATGTCGCCGATGTAGAAGAGATAGCCGTCGTCGACCAGCAGATCAGCATCGGTGTCGGCGCCTCCAAAGACGACGCCGATCCGGGTCTTGAGGGCATCCACGGGGTAGAAGTCGAGCTCGATGCGGATGTTGGTGTAATCAGCCGGCACGTAGCCGGCGTCGCCGGCCATCGACTGGGTGACCAGGAGCACCTCCTCCGACCCCAGCTTGCCCTTGAGGCTGACCAGGTGGACGTTGCCCCAGGCCCCGCCGCCGCCGCAGGACGGTGGGGCTCCGGCGACGGTTTGCCAGTCGGAGTCCTTCGCCAGATCCTTGGCCTTGCCGGTCCAGGCGTGGTTGGTCCACCGCCAGGGGGCGGGGATGGCGCCGCCGGCCTGGTCCTCGAAGTCGTCGGTGAAGACCGCTGTCGGTGGATCCCCGGGGAAGAAGGCCGCCCACACGGCCGGCCCTCCCGCGACGACGAAGAGGAGCCCGCAGACCAGGATCCACAGGCCGCGCGAGCGGGCCGGGGCGGACGGGAGCGAACGGATCGTGTCGTTGGCTGTTCATGTCTGCCTCCTGCCCCGTCATGAGATGACCTCTTGGTCGGAGTCGGCGTGTTGGTTGGGGTATTGGTCGGCGTGCTGGTAGCGGTCGGCGTGTTGGTCGGCGTCGCCGTGTCTGCTGCTGTAGGCGTCGGGGTCTTGGTGTCGGCCGGCGGTTTGGTGTCCTTCGGGGTGGCGGTCGGTGCCGGGGTGGGAATGTCCATGGACAGCTCGTATGGGCAATTTATTCCCGATGCCTCGAAGTTGAGCTGCACCCTGGTGACGCCGGTGAAGATACCGTTGATCATCTTCGCTTCCCACTTCTGCTTGGTCTCACCGGGGAGGATCGGAAGGGAGTTGTCCGACTTGTCGATGTAGACGTCCCCGATGCCCTTCTTGTCGTCCCAGTACTTCTTGCCTTTGAAATCGAATTCGGTGATGAGACCCCCCGCCGGCGGACTCCACCAGAACTGGGTCCGGACGATGATGGCGTCCCAGTCGGAGCTGTTGTGGACGAGGGCGAGGAGTTCGTCCGCGTTCTTGCCGGGTGCGAGGTCAACGAACTCGATCTGGTCGCATGTGAACGGACGCGGGGTGTTGGTCGGGGTGTTGGTCGGGGTGGGGGTCGGGGTGTTGGTCGGGGTCCAGGTGGGGTACACGTCCGGCGGCCCGCACTCGCGGTAGTTCTGCTGCTCGACCAGATCCACATAGAGGATCCAGTCGGAGGTCTCGTTGCCGTCGTAGTCGACGTTCAGGGTCGTGGCGTCGAGGTCGTAGTCGTCGTCACCGCCCGGGTCCGTTGCCGCCTGGTTACCGGTCACGGTCTCATCGCCCGAGTTCCACACCCCGTCGGGGTCGAGGACGCCGAGCGGGTGGTTGGGGTCGCCGTCGGGGTTGGTCAAGGGCATGTTGAGCTGGACCCGGCGCATGCGCTGGACCAGGAAGACGCCCGAGGTGTCGTCCCACTCGATCTCGCACCCGTCGTCCGGGATGTCGGCAGTGGCGGTGAGGTAGGCGACGCAGTTCGGGAAGGTGCCCGATCCGAGGTCGCCGTAGTACCACTCCTCGGGGATCATGTTGCCGAACCCGTCGCGGTTCGCCGAGGCATTGAGCGGGAAGACCCGGTCCTTGCACACGTTGACGTCGTCGGTGTCATCACCCGGAGTTCCCTTGTCGTCGACGACGCAGTTGCTGAAGTTGATCGGCATCAAATCGTAGGGCAGGCGGCTGCCGCCCGCATCAACGACTCCCGTGTCAAAGGCATTGACCGGACCGAAGCGGTCGCGGACCGCCGAGGTGTCGCGGTCGAAGTAGGGGTTGTAGCCGATGAGCCGTTCCGGAAAGAGTTCCCCGGGGTTGTCGAGGAGGACCCCGGAGAAGCTCTGGGCGTAGGTCAGCCCGATACGGTAGGCGAAGTTGGCCTCGACCAGGTGGTAGTGGTCCTGGGTCCTCGCCTCGTAGATCCAGTGCTTCTGTGGAATCGCGTTGGAGCCGTCGGCGGGCAGCGCCTGGGCGTAGCCGGCAAAGGCGTAGTTGGCATCGGTCACGTCCTCCATGAAATCCCGCAGCACGGCCTTGGCGATGCCCATGCGCGAGTACGGGTCGTCACCGCCGCCGGGGACCATGCCGAAGGGGACGATTGCGCCGTCGATCACGCCCGGCGTTTCGGGGCTGCCGACCATCGATCCCGAGGTGTCGATGATGAAGAGCATGTTCGGTGGCGCCGCGCGCTCGCGCAGGAAGTCCTTGTCGTCGGCGGCGACCCCGCCGGCCAGACACAGGGCCACGGCCAGCGCCGGCCACATCGTGATATTTTTCTGTCTCAGGCTCATGACATCCTCCTCGACTCGCGCATCAGTAACACAGGTCCACTGGCATAAAGGAGTCCTCCATGAACGGGAAGGAGGAGACGTCCGCCTCCACCGTCGCGCGGGTCACGCCGCCGAGGCCTCCGATGGTCCTCTCGGCGTCGCTGCGCAGGTGGAAGTGTCGGGTCTGAAACTCCGGAAAGGACGACGGAATCCCGTTGGCGATCACCGGGGTCGCCGGTTGCGACTCGCAGAAGTTGGAAATGGTGACGGTGAACTGCCCCTTGAGGAGACCGGAGAGGCTGGGGTCGTCGACCAGGTTGAAGGTGCCCGGGGCGCCGATCACCCCGAGTTGGATCATCTCGATCTGCATCATCGCCCCGGCGTCGGCCGCATACAAGGCCTTGGTCACCCAGCGGTCGGTGCCCGACGCCTGCAGACCGAGCGAGGTCTGCAGCAGCAGGCCCATACCGAGAAAGACCAGAATCAGCGCCACCATCAGGGCGAGGATGATCGCCGCGCCGCGCTCGCCGTTACGATCGCTCATTTGAGGTTCAACAGGGAATGGGCCTCTCCGCATCATGCCTCCGTCAGAACAGGTAGTTGCGCAACGCAGCCTCGACCTGGATACGCCGCCACTTGGCGCCGCGGTCGACGTCATTGATGTTGAGATCCGCGACGTCGAAGATGGCTGCCGGTTGGGTCCAGTCCGGCACCCCCCGGCTGGTGCGTCCGAGGATCGTGATCCGCATGGCGATGACCTGGTTGCCCGCGATGTCGGCCGCGGTCGGCGCCGTCAGCCAGGAATCGACCGCGTTGTCGCTGTTGGTGTCCACCCCGAGCGAAACCTGAAGACTGCCGATGTTGACTGCCACCGGTTGCGAGGTCGCCCCGGTCGAGTCGGCACGCAACCGTCGCAGCACACGGTTCTCGTCCACGTAGTAGGTGTAGGACTCGAGGACGCCGATGCGGTAGGATTTGAACGTCGGCGGCACCGAGACCCCGGACCGGTTGAGGTCGCTCCATTGCTGGGCGCCGGTTCCGAAGGGGATCGTGAGGGTGCGGTCGGGTTTCGTGCCGCTAATCCCCGAGCCCGAGCCGATCTGCCCGACCACGTACTCGCCCTGGTCCAGGTTGCCCATGATGAAGAGGCCGCGGCCCTCGAGGCCGCTCACCTCGACGAGGTCCAAGCTCCGGTTGATCACCTTAACGCTGTCGGACTCCCGCACCTGGACCCGGTCGGGCCCGGTGAGGACATCCGTGCGGTCGATGAAGAAAGGTGCGAGCGCGAAGAACCCGCGCAGGGTGAGCACGTCCGAGCCGTTGATCACGCTGACGTTGCCGAATGGGGTGGTGGCGGTGCCGCTGGCGTTGGAGATGAGCTCGCCCGCAACCCAGAGGGCGGTGCCGGTCGAATCGTCGGCGAAGGGCATCATCGAGCTGCCCATCATGCGCGCGGTGCGCATGATGTGGTAGGCGGAGAAGCGAACGTTCTCCTGGGTGTCGGCGAGCGAGGATTCGAGCTGCGAGACCCTGGTCGAGGTGTCGAGAAGGTTGAGGATGCCGATCATAAAGATGGCGAAGACGGCCGACGCCACCAGGATCTCGATCAGGGTGAAACCGCGTGAAGTCTTGCCCATCGTGCTACCCCGGAATCTTCAGGCTGGTGACGGTGAAAATCCGCTGGCCGCGGAGCACCACGTTGGTCGAGGCAATGGTCATCGTGATCCGCTTCAGATTCGCCGTCTCACCGCCGGCGGGCGCCGACCAGGCGCCGCTCGCTTCGGTCCAGTTCTCGACGTAATAGTCATCGACGGTGTAGTTGATGGTGAAGTTGGCGCTATTCGGCGTCCAGCTGCGCGGAACGCCGGAGGTGGCCACCAGGGCGGCGTCGTTCCATGGCAGCGCCTGCACGCCCTCGAGCGCAAATCGCGCCTCCGAGGCGAGCACCGCATAGTCGTGACCCGACGCGTTGACGATCATCGAGTGCGAAAAGAGACCGGCGATGCCCAGGGCGACAAAGCTCAGGATCACCAGCGAGACCAGGATCTCGACCAGCGTAAATCCCTGTTGACTGACGCTCGAGGGAGTACCGCCGCCCATCAGTACCTCCAAAACCTTGACTGATCGGACCATAGACTGTTCTCGAAGTCCCACATCTCCTGCACCACCGTCCCCGACCCACCCTGGACCGAGATCCGGATCTGGTTGGAGGCGTAGTCAGAGACCACCACCGCTCCCGCGCCGACAACGGTGCCGTTGGTATTGGCGATGGCCGCCCCGCTGGGGAGAAAGACAATGCCGAGCTCGGTGCCTGAAAGCCCTCTGAGCTGGAACCCGGCGTCGGGGCTCAGCGTGATGTCGTCGTTCATCCTCCATCTGCCGACGTCTTCCTCGCCGGCGTCCGCCACGCCGTCATCGTCTTCGTCGATCCAGGCGTGCACCAGACCGCCTTGCTGGGCCGCATCGTCGAGGAGGATGCGCAGCACCACAATCCGGCTCTGTTTGATCGCGTTGATGCGCGCCACCGAGACCGCCGCCCGCAGCATCTTCACCTCGCCGAGCAGCTCGGCGCGCACCATCGACCGGCGCATGGCCGGGATGGAGATCGCCAAGATCATACCCATGATGGCGACCACCACTAGCATCTCGATGAGGGTGAACCCACGCTCGGTGCGAGGCCCTTGAGTGGATGACGATGGAGTGGTTCGTGAACAATTCATCAGTCTTAGCATGCGTCCCCCTCTGCAGGGCCGTCAAGGGCCCCGCGCCGACCTTAAAAAACCTTTAACAATCAAAAGCTTACACAATTTCGGAATTCGGAATTCGGAATTCGGAATTCCCGCCCGACCTCCCTCGTGGATAGTTTTGAGTTTTGAGTTTTGAGTTTTGAGTTCCCGCACACCCTCCCTCGTGCCAGTTTTGAGTTTTTAGTTTTGAGTTCCCGCCCGCTCATCCCCATAACAGTTTTGATCTTTTTGAGTTCATCTCTGTGCCACTCTGTGGCCTCTGTGACTCTGTGGTTATTCGGGAGCAGGGGAGCGCACGGCGCTAGTCGGGGGGGAGATCGAAGGCCCACACGCGGGAGTCGATGTCGGCCACGAATAAAGTGCTGCCTTGGCGCGCCACACCCGTCGGGGTGATGCCCTCCCCGCCAAGCTCGATCTTGCGCGCCACACCATCGTCGATGAGCCACAGGCTGCGGGCGGGCACATCGGTGAGCAACCACCGGTCCATTCCAAGCTCGACCACCTGCGGGCGGGAGTAGAAGTCCGACCAGGCCTCGGGCAGCGGCACGACCTCGAGCGGCAGTCCCTTGCGGTCGAGGACCTGCAGCCGGCGGTTGCCGGTGTCACACACCAGCAGGCGCGCGTTGTCGAGCCAGACGAGTCCCACCGGCTCGATGAGCTCGCCCGGACCGGAGCCTTCGCCGCCGATGGTCTCGATCCGTGGCTCGCCGTCCTCGGCGGTGATGAGAACGATACGCTTATGTCCGGTGTCGGAGACCGCGACGGTCCCGTCCGGCGCCACGGCGACCCCGCGCGGCCCGTACCATCCGTCATCGGGTTCGGGCGCCGGGCGCATCAGACCCGAGACGGGGTTGTAGAGCAGCACACGGTGGTTCCAGGTGTCGGCGATCACCAGCACCCCGCCCGGGGTCCAGGCCGCCGCCTCCGGCTCGTTGAGGTCTTCGGGCACGCTGTCCTCGAGGATCCGGCCATCGGCCGCCATGAACACGATCCTGCCGAGGCCGATGTCGGCCACCGCCAAGGAGCCGTCGGGTCCCGCGGCCAGCCCGCGCGGTTCGATCAGCCACCCCCCGCCGAGGACCCTCGCACCGGTCGCGCCAAAGGCATCGGCAATCGCCGCGGGCACCGGCACCTCGCGCGCGCCGTCGACGTGCTCACCGGTGTACCTCAGAACGATGGTGTCGGTCGAACCGACGACACCCCACGGCCGCCGCGTGAAGACGTAGCGCAGCACCTCAAAAAACGTCGGCCGATGATTCTCCATCACCCACCAGGCGCGCAGCGGCAGACGCTCGGACACATAGCCGGGACCGAGCTGGCGGCGAATTTCGGCGTCCTGATCCGGGTCGCAGAGAACTATGGGAGGCCGGTCCCCAGGTTCGGGTTTGTCCCAGAAGGTCGGGGTCGAGCGCCAGTTCCACGACAGGGGCCAGCCCGCCTCACCCTCCACGGCCGCCACCGGATCTTCTCCGTCGGCCGCCAGGCGATAACCCTCCCGAATCACCTCCTGCATCTCCGGGCAGGTCTGGACGTAGATCAGCGCCTCTACCCGCGGGCGTCTGGGGCTGATCTCGTCGAGCACGAAGTTGGCGGTGAAGGAGACCACGACGGTCAGCGCCAGGCCGATGGCGGCCAGAGTGCGACTCCACCAGACCCCGTGGGGTCCAAAGGTCCGCGCGAGTTGCAGCCCGGCCAGCGGCAGGAAGGCCCACACCTGGTGGACCCCGAGCCACGGCACCTTCTCGCCGAGGTAGCAGTACATACCCACCGAAGCGACGGCAAAGAGCAGCAGGGACCACTCGACGCCACGCATGCGCCGCCCCCGGCGAACGGCCCAGGCGAGGGCGGCGACGATGGGAAGGAACTCGTACAGCCCGAGGCGGGGCAGGTGGTACCAGATCGGCCCGCCCACCCGCTCTATGCTGTGCATCTCCCACCAGTAGGAGATCGCCCGGTAGGGAAAGAACCAGTCACCCGGACGTGTGAAACCGACCGTGAACAGGGGCACCGTCACCATCACCGCGACGACACCGGCGGTGATCAGACCCCAACGGTGTTGGTTGATCCACCGCAGCGTCACCGGCATCGCCTGGCGCAGGCCGGCAAACACCATCATCATCGCCGCCACCCCCCCGACCAAGGCGGTCGTGACAAATGCGTTCTCCTTCGTGGCGAAGGCCAGCCCGGTCCACACCCCGACCCAGACCCAGGCCCGGGAGCTGCCGTGGACCGCCCGCCACGCCGCCACCAGCGCCGCCGACGCGACCGCCAGCTCGAGCACGTCCATTCGCAGGAAACGACCGTAGAAGAGGACCAGCGGAGAGATGGTGGCCAGCAACGCCGTCCACCAGGCGGCGCGGGCGCCGAGAGGACGGCGCAGGCCCCACGCGACCGCGATGAGCAGGACGCCGGCGAGCGCGATGGGGAGACGGGCGGTGAAGTCCGAATCACCGGCCACCGCAAAGGTGCCGGCGGTCAGATAGTAGAGGAGCGGCCCATGGTAGGTGGGGTCATAGCGATAGCTGCCGTTTTGCACCAGATTGTAGGCGGCCTGCGCGTGGATCGCCTCGTCGTGGTGGAAGGAGCGGCCGCCGAGGTCCCACAGGTGGAGCGCCAACGACGCCGCCACCAACACAAGCCACGGCAGGCAGCGCCGCCAGTTCCACCACCCGCCGCGACCACCAAACTCCATGTCGGAAGCTTATCAGAGGAGGGAGGTCGGACAAGGCAAGGTACAGGGCACACGATACAAGATACAAGATTCAAGATACAAGATGACACACCGTCCGCCGGGGACCTCGCATCCTGCATCCTGCATCTTGCATCTTGCATCTTGCATCTTGTATCAGTGTCCGGTCATTCCGCCGGCACCACGCCGAGGTCGCGGAGGGCTTCGGCAACGGCCTCCGGCGCATCGGCCTTGGCGAGACGGACCGCCCGCGGTCCCCAGACCGTGGGATCGGAGGCCCCGGTCTCGCCGAGCAACAGCACCGGCAGTTGGAGCCGGCGCAGCCGGTCCCCGCCCGCATCCGATCCCAGGAGTCCCGACACCACCACCACCTTCGGCATCCAATCCTCCGCGAGATCGGCGGCGACATCGGCGGACGGCGCGTGTCGCACCTCGAGCCCGACGCCGGCCAGCGCCTCGACCAGGCGGGCTGCCGCCCGCCCGTCGGCCTCCACCAAGAGGACGCGCGCGTCGGCCCTCGACACCGGGGCGCGGCCCTCGATCGGCTCGATCATCGCCGCCTCGCCGAGCGGCATGCGGACGATGAACCGCGCGCCCTCGCCGGGGACCGACCTCACATCGACATCACCGCCGTGGGCGGAGGCGATCCCGTAAACCACGGCCAGCCCGAGACCCGACCCCCGTCCCTGGCGGCGCTGGGTGAAGAAGGGTTCGAAGAGGTGTTCGCGAACCTCCGGCGCGATGCCCGGACCGTCGTCGCCAACCTCGAGAACGGCTCGCCCCGCGGTGTGCTCGACCCGAATCGTGATCCGGCCGCCGCTCTCGCCGACGGCGTCAACCGCATTGAGGACGAGATTGACCAGCAGCCGGCGGAGCCCCACCGCGTCTCCGACGACGGGGACCGGTTCGGAGTCGAGGGAGAACTCCAACTCCACCTCCGGAGGCACGAGATGGCGGAGGACTCCCTCCTGCAGGCGCGCCAGCTCGACGAGATCGAGGGTGGTTGGCGGCGAGCTTTCGCGGCGGGCGAAGAGCAGCAGCTCGCGCACCACCTCGGTGCCCTGCTCGGCCAGGTCACGAATCGCGGCGATCGACTCGGCGGCCGACTCCGGCTGGCGCTGCAACAGACGAGCGTGGAGGAGGATGGCCGCGAGAAGATTGTTGAAGTCGTGCGCGACGCCGCTGGCGAGGGTGCCCACCGCCTGCATCTTGCCGGCGTCGCGAAGGCGCTCCTCGGCGTCAGCAGCCTCGGTGACATCGCGCACCACAAGAACGGCGTGCCGCAGCCCCTCCGGCGTGGTCAGCGAGCACTCGAGGAGGCGCCCCAGGCTGTGCATGCGCCACTGCCGTGGCGCTCCGCCACCGAGGCGGCCGGGGAGGTCTTTTACCACCGCCCCGGCGTGGGGCTCGAGAGCCCGGTTGGCAAGGGTGATTCGGCCCTCGCCGTCGACCAAGGCGACACCGTCTACCATCGCGTCGAAGGTCCGGCGCCAGCGTTCGCCCATCCGCCGGACGCGGTCGGTGAGATCGTGAATCGCCACCAGGAAACCTGCGGTCTCGTCGTCCCCAACCCACCCGAGTCGCAGCTCGACCTCCGCCGTCTCGCCGCCATCGAGCCGCCAAAAGGCTTCGAGCACGGACTCCGAGCCTGGGCCGGCGGCCGCCGCCGCGGCTGCCACTTCCTCCGCAGAGGGTCTCTCCAGGAACCCGGACAACGAGGAACCGATGGCGCGCGCGGCCGCCCCTCCCAGATAGGGCTCAGAGGCGGGGTTGGCATCGCGCAGGCAGAGGTCCCTGTCGAGACGCAGCAGAGGCGTCGGCGAAGCCGTGAAAAGCTCGCGAAACTGGTGCTCACTGGCGAGGAGAGACTGACGCTGCTCGGCCAGGCGGTGGCCCATGTCAGCAAACGCAACCGCGAGGTCGCGGACCTCGGCCGTCGGGCCCCCGTCGATCGGAAGATCAACGGGTTGGTCGGGGTTGAAGGCCCTCACCCAATCGGCCAGCTCATGGAGCGGGCGCACGATTCCTCCGATGAGGGCCAGCCCCGCCACCAGGGCGAGAGTCAGGGCGATGCCGAGACCTGCCAGCAAACGCACCGCCGCAACGGCCAGATAGGCGCGAACCCGGGCACGCGACACCAGCAGGACCACGTCGACCTCTTCGCCTCCACCCCAGGGTCCGCGGCCGATCTCGACTCGGCGCTCGACTTTCAGGAGGCCGACATCGAGCGCCTCCACCTCCCCGGGCGAAGGACCGTAGCTCCACAGAATACGACCGTTCTCATCGCGGACCTCGCCGGCCCGGACATCGGTCATGGGTAAGATGGCAAGATACTCCGGCGATCCACCATCAGACGTCGCGAGGGCGAGGATGTGGGCGAGGAGGTCAGCCCGCGCGCGGAGCTCGCTCTCGAGAATCCGCTGCTCGTGCCACAGCACCAGGGCGCTGACCACGACCATGGTGACGACCAGAACACCGAGCAGCCACAGGAGAAAGCTCCGCCCGAGGGTCATCGGGCGCGTGCGGGAGTTAGCCCGCATACTTCATTATCTCCCCGCCGCAGACCGGCGAGACGAGCCGTTCATTATTCTTCTCATGAAGGGCCCGGGTCAAAAATCGAAGAAATCCTCCTCGAATACGTCGGACAGCTGGCGCATGATGCCCGCCGACAGGCCCGCCGTGATCCCGGCCATGATCGACGCCCCCTTGGTACGCCCCACGAGGTAACCGACGAGACCCACGCAGGCCACCGACCCGAAGGGGTGGCGGCGCACCGTCTCCCGCCAGTCGATCGACTGCGGGACGAGCGAGTCGAGAATGGAGTCAGCGTCGATTCGCCGGGCGGCGTTGAGGTCGTCGATCACGTCGTCTCCCGTCGCCTCATCCAACACGTCGGCTTGCTTGTCATCCATGCTCACACCCCTCGATGCTCAGTCGCGTGGCCGCGTGGCATAGCCGACCACGAAACCGACGGCGAGGGCGATGAGGACGGCCTTGCCCGGGTTAGTGCGCACGTACTCCACCACCTCGTCACCCTTTTGCTTGAAATCGACATCGGCGATCTTCTTCCTTGCCTTGGCATAGAAATCCATCGCCTTTTCAGACAGATTTTCGTACTGCTCCTTGGCGTTCGCGTAGAGGACCTCGGCCTGGTCGCGGGACTTCGCCGCCAGGGTGCCCATCTTTTCGCGCGCCTCGGCCAGGTGCTTCTTGGCATCGTCGAGGTACACCTTGGCCCGATCCGCCGCCACGATAGTCCCCTCCCGGGCCTTGCCGTAGGCGTCCTGCATCGTGACCTTCGCGCTCTCCATCGACTGCTGCGCCTTGGCGAGAGAGTCCTTGACCCCGGGCAGCCCCCCCGGTGGCTTTTTCGGCCACCTCTTCGATGGCCTCATCGACAGTTTTTTTCTTCGTCACCATGATCGACCTCCTCGGTAGGGAAACATTCTACGAGGAAGTTCCTCTGCCGTCCACTCTCAGTTTTCCGGCTCTCGCGCGGCGCGCGAGCCGGAGAACTGAGACAAAGGAGAAGCGAGGGAGCAGACGAGATGTTGAGCGATTCCCTGGGCTGATGTTCATCTTAGGTCTAATACGCCTCGTTGAGAGCCCATTCGCCGCCCGCTTGAGAGAACCGAAGGGCCCAAGGACCGGAACGCGCAGAATCGGGGAGCAGAATCTGTTCAAGGTCGTAAGTACGACTCGGCTCAGCGAACTGTGCAAGCATGCGAAGGAGCCGTTCCGAGGGTTTCGCCATCTTCTGCGGATTCCGGAGCTTTTCCCATCGAGATACGGTCTCTGGAGTCACTCCAAGCAGGCGGGCGAAATCCACGCTCGAGTAACCGAGAAACGTGCGGAGGAACCGAATTTCTCGCGGTTG
>PVMK01129606.1_pt1 | contig 15393 bp, 12 predicted proteins | sample 1853481 | NCBI WGS metagenome assembly PVMK01 (sample SAMN08533507, study PRJNA380276) | Marine sediment metagenome, whole genome shotgun sequencing project.
ATTTCACTGATCACGACGTCGCCGGCTTTGGCCGGTATGGTGGCATTGTCTTTTCCCAGAAACTCACCCTCTCCCTCAATAATTACCAGGCTCAGTTGCCCTTCGATATCATGGTTGTGAACGGGAAGTTCCTGGCCGGCCTTGAAGTTGAAATTAATAATTTTAAAATACGGTGAATCATGCACCAATAATTTCTTAAAGGCTTTTTCTGCGAAATCGTTTTCTTCATAAAGGTTAAGATGTTTCATTTCTTTTCTCCCCTGTCAGGTTAATAAAGTTTCCTTTTTACCTTTTTATTAATCTAAGAGCCGTCATTTATCATTGATCTAAGTCAAAACATAGCCACAAAAAGGTTTTTATTGATCCATATCAAGTCCTACCAGGGTGAAAAGGAAAGCCCGGGACTTATTTCCGTTATGATTAGAGAACAAAGTCAAAAAATTGCATTACCCTTAACACAAAACTTGTATTTTCCAAAACCTGTTTCTTCTCCCACTTAGATTCGCCTATCGGCCTTAAAGAATCCAATCCCGCTGCGGCGGGACTATCAGCCATGAGCTATAACTGTTGACCTACTATTCAATTTCCTGCTAATGAGTTTCATACAAGCAAAATTTATTTTAAACCGAATACTATCCGAACGAAGGATTTAAGATGGTTTAGACTGTTAAAAACCCCCGTCTCTTTAATTATGGACGGGGTTTTGTTTTGAGTAATCTATTTTACCCGCTAAACGAAAGGAGGTTGGCAATGAAAAAAATTGTCTGTTTTATCGGCTGTATCCTGATGGTTTTAGGGGCCGTTGGGGTCCAGGGCCAGGTCAAAAATCCCGATACATTTGTGATGGCCGACTACCGTACAGTTCAAACCATCGATCCGGCCACCTCATATGATGTTGCCGGATCCATGCGTATCTGGAACTTGTATGAAACCTTGATCTTTTTTGACGGATCTTCCACCGAAAAGTATGTGCCCCTCCTGGCCGCCGAGGTTCCCACGGTTGCAAACGGCGGGATCTCTGCGGATGGCATGACTTACACCTTTATGATTCGCAAGGGGGTGAAGTTTCATGAAGGGTGGGTAATCTCACACCGGAAGATGTGGTGTATTCCTTCAAGCGCAACATGATCGTGGATCAGGACGGCGGCCCCATGTGGATGCTGCTGGAGGCACTCACCGGCTCGGGCGCCACACGGGATAAGGACGGAAAGATCATTCCCGGGATATTTGAAACCATCGACAAATCCGTAGAGGCTAAAGGCGACAAGGTTATTTTTCATTTGCCCAAACCCTATCCCCCGCTGATGAGCATTTTGTCTTACACGGCATCTTCCGTTCTGGATAAAGAATGGGCGGTTTCTAAAGGATGCTGGGACGGCAATATGAAAAATGCGGCCAAGTACAACAACCCCTCCCCCGGCCATGAACCTTTGCAGAGAATCGAAAACGGCACCGCACCATTCAAGATGAAACACTGGGAACCCGCCAACCAGTTCGTCTTTGAGCGTTTTGACGGTTACTGGGGACCCCAGCCCAAAATAAAGACCGGGATCGTCAAGTATGTCAAGGAATGGAGTACCCGCAAGCTTATGCTGCAAAACGGCGATGCGGACCGTGTGGTGGTGGACACGCCTTACGTGCCGGAAGTGCAGGCCATGGATAACCTTCGCCTTTACGAGGTGCCCCAGCTAGGTTTTACGGCCGCCATGTTCTGCCGTAAAATCAACCCCACCGGCAATCCGAATATCGGCAGCGGCCGGCTCGACGGCAACGGTATTCCTCCCGACTTTTTTTCAGATATTAACATTCGCAAGGCTTTTTTACACGCCTTTGACCGCGAAACATACAAACAGGATGTTTTTCACGGCCTGGTGATCATGCCCAGCAGTCCCAATGTGGAAGGTTTGCCCTATCACGAGGATGTTCCCGTCTATGACTTCGACCTGAGAAAGTCAGCCGAATACTTGAAAAAAGCCCTGGGCGGCCAGGTCTGGGAAAAAGGCTTTAAAATGATCATTACCCATAACACCGGCAATGATATGCGGGAGGCTGCCGCCCACATGCTGGCGGAGAACATCATGTCGCTTAATCCTAAGTTCAGGATCGATGTACGCAACGTGGAGTGGAAAGACTACATCGTCCAGATTCGCAGTTTTCAATACCCGCTGTTTTTAAGCGGCTGGGGTGCCGATTATGCCGATCCGCATAACTTTGTCTATCCCTTTATGCATTCAAACGGCTATTATGGGCGTTTTATGGCATTGAAAAACGAAGAAATCGACAAGTTCTGTGATGCCGGCATTGAAAATGTCGATCCTGATAAACGCCGCAAGATTTACTCCAAATTGCAGAATATATGGTATCAGGATGCCATCGGTATTCCGCTCTATCAGCAGATTGTCGTGAGGGCTTATCGGGATTATGTGCACGGCTTTGTCCCCAATGCCATGTTTACAGATGATAATGAGATATTGAAGCGGATCTGGAAAAAGTAATTTCGGTTTAGCCGGTTGGTCCGTTCGCCCGTGCGCCCGTGTGCCGGTTAATCGTTTAACAAGATAAAAGTTTTGCTTTCAACCGGCAAACGGGCAAACAGGCTAACCGGCAAACCCACAGGTTGTATATGCTGGCCTTTATCACTCGAAGATTTCTGCTGCTGATTGTTGTTCTTTTTGGCGTGTCCGTGCTTCTTTTCGGTATCCTGATGACCTTCAGCCCGGAACGACGGGCCGCCACCTATGTTTCCTCCCCCCAGCAGGCCAAGGATATTCCTAAAATCATCAAGCAGTTTGGTCTCGATGATCCTTTCTACAAACAGTATTTCCGATGGATGCAAGAGGTTTTCCAAGGCAATATGGGCTGGTCACTGGTTGCCTCGCGGCCGGTGTGGGAAGCTTTCTGGACCTATTTCCCCGTTACCCTGGAGATGAATCTTTTTGCCGCGCCGATTGTGCTGTTCTTCGGTATCTGGCTGGGGACGATATCGGGAATCCACCGGGATAAATGGATCGACCATATTACCCGAATTATAGCCATTGTGGGCTGGTCGCTGCCCACCTTTTTATTTGCGCTGGTGTTGCTGATGATTTTCTACGGCTACTTTCAAATTTTTTCTCCCGGGGTTATCAGCGATCAGTTGAGTTTGTTCATTTTAGACAATCCGGATGAATTTACCCGCTATACCGGAATGTATACCATTGACGGCCTTCTCAACGGTCATTGGGGAATTACCCTCGATGCCCTCGCCCATCTGGTCTTGCCGGTATTGACTTATGTGATTGTGGTTGTGGCTTTGAATATGCGGGTCATGCGTTCGGGAATGATCGAGGAGCTTTCAAAAGAATACGTGATTACCGCAAGGGCCAAAGGGGCTGACAAGCATACGATTCATATTAAACACGCGCGCAGAAATGCCCTGCTTCCCGTCATTACCGTAGCCGCCCAACTGATTGCCATGTCCATGGAGGGCAGCATTGCCGTAGAGGTGGTCTTTAATCGTCACGGCATCGGCTGGTGGCTGGCGGAATCGGCGCTGCAGCTGGATATGCCGGTGCTGATGTGTATTTGCCTGTTTATGGGAGTTGTGTTTGTTATCACGAACCTGACGTTGGATATACTATATGCATATATTGACCCACGGATCCGCTTGAACTAGCTTTATAATTAAAACTATCTCTGGCGATTTTTTATCGTTAATGCGTTTATCCGAAAGGATCAATCAAATCCGAAATTCGAATTTTAAATCACTATAAAGCAATTTCCAACAATCAAGATCAATATTTTCGATAGAACGAGATAGGCCAATTTATGACCCAACCTCATCCACGGCTGCGGGAATTTAAATTTACCCTGTACCGAATTTTCAGGAATCCTTCAGCCATTATCGGATTTACCCTGCTTTTATTTTTTGCGGCCACAGCCGTGTTGGCACCCTATATCGCGCCCCCCAAATATGCCCATAATCCTTATTTGATGCCCCATAAGGGCTTTTCTCCCACACCCAAACCACCCGATGAGAAATATATCTTTGGCACCACCTCCGGGCAGTACGATATCTTTTACGGTGTGGTCTGGGGAACCCGTACGGCCTTTAAGGTCGGACTTTTTGTCGTGTGCATTTCCGGTCTGGTGGGTGTGGCTCTGGGTACCATCGCCGGTTATTTTGGTGGGATCATCGATGAAATTCTGATGCGCATCACAGATGTCATGTGGGCCATACCGACCCTGGTTCTGGCGATGGCCATAGTGGTGGCCTTTGGCAGAGGGCTGGACAAAATAATGATTGCTCTGGCCATGGTGGGGTGGCGCTGGTACGTGCGGGTCATCCGCGCCGAAATTCTTACTTTGCGGGATCAGGATTTTGTGCAGGCGGCCAAAATCATGGGGGTTTCTGAGGCAAAAATTATTTTGCGCCACATTTTGCCCAATGCCATTTACCCCGTGCTGATTATGGCGTCCATGGATGTGGGATCCATGGTGATCACCGCCTCTTTCATGAGTTTTGTGGGTTTGGGAGCGCCCAAAGGATTTGCCGATTGGGGACAGATGGTGGCTCTGGCAAGGAATTACATTGTGGGGCCGCCGGATGATCCCTTGAAATTCTGGTACGCCATTGTCATTCCCGGCGGCTGTATCGTGCTCTTTGTACTGGCCTGGAATTTGATCGGTGATGCGCTGAGGGATGCGTTTGATCCTAAGGTCAGAAGAAGATGAGTCGAATGGGGAAGTCGGAATGGGGAATGCGGAATGCGGAAGTTGGAGGTTAGAGGTTGGAGGTTAGAGGCAAAAGCGGAGCGGTAAAGACGATATTATGAGTGAATATGTTTTCCCATTTGAAAAACGGACTGATTAATTCTCTGAGAGGGACACGGGGGCAGTCATTTAGTAAGAAAGAATCGCGTTAGGTCTGAGGTTAGAGGCAAGGCCTTCGGCCGATGGAGGTTTGAGGAGCGCTTCGCTTCAGGTTGAAGGCAAAAGCAACAACCTCACAATTCTTTGCCTCCATCCTCTAACCTCAAACCTAACGCGTGTTAACCGGCCGAAGGCCATGCCTCCAACCTCAAGCGAAGCGGTCCTCTAACTTAACCAAATTTTCAAGTGCAAGTGTATCTGGAGTAAATAAAATCTCTAACCGCTGGAATATTTAGATGGCTAAGCTGCTGGAAACGGTTGATCTGGTTACCAACTTCTACACCTATGAAGGGGTGGTGAAGGCTCTGAACAAGGTGAGCCTGGTGGTGGATCACGGGTCTACCTTCGGGCTGGTGGGCGAATCGGGCTGTGGCAAGAGCGTTACCGTTCGTTCCATCATGCGCATCATTCAAGAACCCGGGCGGATCGAAGGCGGTAAAGTCATTGTCTATCTGGATGAAGAAAACCGGCAGGATGGTATCGATCTACTCCAGCAATCCGAAGCCTATATGGAAAGTCTCCGCGGAAATCGTATCTCCATGATCTTTCAGGAACCGAATGCGGCCCTGAACCCCACCATGAGTATTGGCCGACAGGTCAGTGAGAGCTTTTTGTTTCACCAGAAAAAGGAGATGAGCGCCGAAGTACTGACAAGGTTGGAGGCTTCACGAAATCCGTTCAACAGATTATTGCAGGCCCTTTACCGGATTTCTGCCGACAATCCCGGTGACATTCGTCTACGGGTTCTTGATAAACTTCCGCTGCTTAAACTCTGGCAAAAGTGCCTAAAAAGAGAAGCACACCGGCGCGCAATTGAAATCATCGACAAACTGGGCATCCCCGATGCGGAGCAGGTGGCTAATCAATACCCCCATAATCTGTCCGGCGGGATGAAGCAGCGGATCGTTATTGCCATTGCCCTGGCGTGCAACCCGGTTTTACTTATTGCCGATGAAGCCACTTCAAACCTGGATGTAACAATTCAGGCCCAGATTCTTGATCTCCTCCGCCAGCTCAAGGAAGAGGTAATTTCTTCGATTCTGTTGATCACCCACGACCTGGGAGTAGTGTCTGAGACCTGTGACCGGGTGGGCGTGATGTATGCCGGCAACCTGTGCGAAGTTGCGGATGTCGAAGAATTATTTGAAAATCCGTTGCATCCCTATACTATGGCGCTACTGGAAGCTGTGCCCAAATTTACAATGGAAAAAGAACTGCAAAGTATCGCGGGCAATGTGCCCAATCTGGTGACACCGCCTCCCGGATGCCGGTTTCACCCGCGCTGCCCGCATGCGATGGATGTGTGCCGGCGAGAATTTCCGGCCATGAAAGAAATAAATAAGGATCATCTGGTGGCCTGCTACTGGGCTGAAAAATTAGCTCATAGCTGATAGCATTTTTTGAGGGCAGATGACAGAGGACTGAGGACAAGGAGAGAGTTAACCACGGATAGACACGGAGGAACACGGAATATCACGGGAGATTTTTTAAAATTATTGGCTATTTATTCTGTGAAACTCCGTGAATTTCCGTGGTTAAAATATAAAAATGCAAAAAATTCTTGAGTTAAAGGGTCTTAAAAAATACTACCCGATACTGGGTGGGATTTTGCGTCATGAGGTTGCGACCGTCAAGGCGCTGGACGGTATTGATCTGGATATATACCGCGGTGAGTGTCTGGGGGTGGTTGGAGAATCCGGTTGCGGCAAGACCACCACCGGCAAGGCCATTGTCCGCCTGCACGATCCCACCGCAGGGCAGGTGTTTTATCACGGAAAGGGCAGCCAAGCTGCTGAACCGGTTGACATAGTCGGGACGAAAAAATCGGCTCTGAAAAGATTGGGGATTCGCCGCAAACTGCAAATGGTATTCCAGGACCCGACCACTTCCTTGAACCCGAGAATGCTGGCTAAAAATATTATTGCCGAGCCGATTACTGCCCAAGAAAGGATGGGCAGCAGAGAACTGGAAGAGCGAGTGATTGAACTGCTTCATCTGGTGGGTTTGACCCGGGATCACTTGCTGCGATATCCCCATGAGTTTTCGGGCGGACAGCGCCAACGGATTGCCGTGGCCCGGGCGATTGCGACCGACCCTGAGTTTATTGTACTGGATGAGCCCACCTCGGCCCTGGATGTATCCGTGCAGTCCCAAATACTGAACCTGCTTAAATCCCTCCAGCAAACCCTTCATCTGACCTTCATGTTTATCACCCATCACCTGTTGGTGGTCAAATACATCAGCCAACGGGTAGCCGTGATGTACCTTGGAAAAATCGTTGAAATTGCCGATACCAAAGATCTTTTTGCAAAACCGGCCCATCCTTACACCCACGCCCTGTTGTCGGCGATCCCGATTCCTGAATTAAAAGGTAAGCGGCAGCGCATCATTCTTGCCGGAGATGTCCCCAGTCCGATTAATCCGCCGGATGGATGCCGGTTCCACACACGTTGTCCATTTGCCATTGATCGCTGTTTGAAAGAAGAACCGCTGCTTGAATCCGTCGGGCAGGGACATCGGGTCGCCTGCCATCGAAAACGCAGCATGGACCAGCTCGTCAGGGATCGCTTCGGTCAAAATAGAGCTGGTAAAACGGCCTAGAAAATGATATCTGTTCTTTTTGCCATTTGCAGGTCCATGTCATTAACTTAACATCAACTTCTCGTGGGAGTGGCTTTCCAGCCACGAGAAGAAGTCGCTCTAAAGCCGTAATCGTTTAATCGCGGCTGGAAAGCCGCTCCCACAGAGATAACACCAATCCTTAAGTTAATGACATTGGTTTACAGGTTCAAAGGTTCAGCGTTCAGGGTTCAAAGGTCGAATAGGTTAGACCCGTTAGCCGGTTGGCCAGTTTCGCCCGTTAAATCTGGAGTCTCGCCATAAGTACAGGCCAACCGGCAGACGGGCTCAACCGGCAAACCCCTTTCCGGGTGAGCATATTTAGCCTTGCTTGTAGAAAAATTTAGTACTACTAATTACATATCAAAGAGGTAAAAACATGAAGGCGGTAATAATAGCGATACTAATTGTTTTTGGAGTTGTACTGGCGGCCGGTGCGGCGGACAAACCGGTCGGTAATCCCAAGGTTGTGCTGGAAACTTCGAAGGGCCAGATCGTCATCGAACTGTATCTGCAAAAGGCACCCGAAACCGTGATCAACTTCCTGGATTACGTGGATGCCAAATTTTATGACGGCACCCTATTTCACCGGGTGATTCCGAACTTTATGATCCAGGGTGGCGGCTTTACGACTGATATGAAGCGCAAGCCCGGTAAAGGGCCTATCAAAAACGAGGCCGACCGCGGCCTGAAAAACGACCGCGGCACCATTGCCATGGCCCGTACGGGCGATCCTCACAGCGCAACAGCGCAGTTTTTTATTAACACCGCTAACAATGACTTTTTGGACCACAAGAACAAAACCCAGCAGGGATGGGGCTATGCTGCCTTTGGAAAGGTTATCGAGGGGATGAATGTTGTTGATGTTATTTCCGCTGTCAAGACTACTAAACGCGGAATGTCCCGGGATGTGCCGGTTGAGCCGGTGGTTATCAAGAGTGCCAGGCGCCTCAAGTAACAGAGGACAGAAGTATTTGAATTCGGAATTGGGAATGCGGAATGCGGAAATAAAAAAAGGAGACAGAGGATTTTGAAGTTGGAAGTCGGAATGCGGAAGGCGGAAAGTAAAAAAGAGGACAGAAGTATTTGAAGTCGGAATGCGGAATTCGGAAAGAAAAAAAGAAGACAGATGACAGAGGACGGAGGACGGATGTCAGACGACAGCAAAAGGATATTGTCATTTCATATCATTTTTACGGGCTAAACGGGTTAACGGGTCAACCGGTTAACCGGCTAACCTTATTTTGCATCTAAAAAGAAAGGGATTGATTACAGCTAAAATGGAAACAAAAAAAATACTGGTACTTCTGGGCAGTCCGCGGAAAAAAGGAAACAGCACCACCCTGGCGAATCAGATTGTTGCCGGCGCGGAATCCGCCGGTGCAACTGCAGAAAAAATTTTTTTACACGGAAAAGATATTTCTCCCTGCCAGGCTTGTTATGCCTGTCAGCAACCGGACAGCAAGGGCTGCGCGATTGATGATGAGATGCAGCCGATTTATGGTAAACTCATCGAGGCCGACGGCTGGGTGATTGCCAGTCCCGTATACTGGTTTTCCATGTCGGCTCAGACCAAGCTGTTTTTGGATCGCTGCTTTGCCCTTCCGGCCTATAAAAAGGACGCATTTACCGGAAAACGAATCGCCATCGCCATGAGTTACGGTGATGAAGATGCATTTAAATCGGGCTGCGTAAATGCGCTGCGCACCTTTCAGGATTCTGCACGCTATGTGGGGGCCAATCTCGTTGGGATGGTTTATGGCAGCGCGGAGAAACCCGGTGAGATTAAAGCAAACGACGCTCTGATGCGGCAGGCTGTTGCACTCGGGAAAAAGCTGGTCGGCAGGGCCTCCCGGCCGGCTTGAAGCTGGACAGCTGGGATGCTTGAAAGCATTTATTTCTTGTAAAGCCTTTTGAGATCTTCCCAGCCGTCGGTCAGGATGGCGTTGGGCACGTATCCGTGCACATAATCCCTGTAAGCCCGAACGTTGATTTGCTGATATAAGAGGATGCCGATGGCGTCTTCATACCACAGGCCTTGGAGTTTGGCATAAATCTGCTTGCGTTTGGCCGGATCGATGGTGGCAATGCCCGCCTTGCAAAGCCGGTCAACTTCCGGATTCTCGTAAGCCATGAAGCGGCCGTAAACGCCCTGGGAATGCATGAAGGTGTATAGAAAATTGTGGGGATCCGCATAATCGGCTGCCCAGCCGGTGATAAAAATCGGATACATAAAATTGCGGTACTGAATCAAATAGTCCTTCCACTCGACATTGCGGATTTCAATGTGGAATTTAGGGTTGAGGGACATGATATTTTCAGCCAGCATCAGGGCGGCGGCCTCCCGCATTTCATTGCCGGTATTATGGGCAATGATCATTTTAAATCCCTTTTGCCAAATTTTCCCCCCCCGGGCTCTTTGCAGAAAAGCTTTCGATTTTTGGAGATCGAATTCATAGACCGGCGTTTCAATGCGGTACGGCAGGCCTTCAATGTTGGGGCTCGAGGGCATAATCACCAGGTTGTTGAATACATCTTCTTTATACGTTTGGCGGTCAAAGGCATGTAAGAAAGCTTTGCGGACATTGATGTCTGCAAAGAAATCGACCGGGATCCCATGGCCGTCGAGTTTGCCGCTTCCGATATTGGGATTGCCGGTAGGATCCACCTTCTGGCAGAACAAAGCAGCGGTAAGAGACAACTGCGGGGTTTTATAAAGCCTCAGCCCCTTGCATGGCCTCCACTTCAGGGACATAGGGTATGTCTACTGTGACGCGATCGGCATCACCGTTTTGGAGCATGAGCTTGCGGGTGCTCCACTCCTTGACATATTTAACTATAGCCGTTTTCAAAGCCGGCCGGGCACCCCAGTAGCCGTCATTACGTTCAAAGATAAATTGATTGGAAGGCTCCCAGTGCTTCAATTTAAAGGCACCGGTGCCGTTGGTAATTTTTTGCAGGGGCTCATGGCCGGGTGCCGGATTGTTGTAACGGGCGGCCTGAGCGATGTTGCCGTTCCAGCACCCTTTGGAAAGCGCCCATTCCCGGTCTAAAATTGATGAGGCTGAGTAGGCCAGAATGCCCATAAAAGGCGGAAACGGCCGCGGCAGGTAAAAAGTCACGCGGTCACCCTTCACCACGACTGATTTATCGATGGCTTCAAAAATGCCGGCGATGATTTTGCCATCTTTGTCTCTAGTTGACCCGTGACCGGTCAAGGCCTCGAGCAACATCCACATGGGGCCGCCGTCCGGATCCACAATCATGTTGCGTTTAAAAGAATAGGCCACATCTTCGGGTGTGAGTTCTTCACCTTCGTGAAATTTAACGCCTTTGCGGATCGTAAATGTATAGGTTTTGCCATCCGGAGATATTCCGCCGTTTTTCAGGGTTGGGACTTCGGTGGCCAGCAGCGCAACAAAACGATCGGTATAAGATCCGTCAAAAAATACCAGCGTTTCGTATATATTCCAAATTCGCTGGGATCCTGTGCTGTCATAGCACACCGCGGGGTCCAGGGTGCGGAGGGTACCGTAGGTTGCCAGAACAAATGTGTCCGGATTTTTGATGCCCGCATAGGCGTAAACAGAACCCGCCATAAATACTACGAGACAACTGAAGAGCAGATAAATCTTTTTCATGACACCATCCATTTAAATTAGTGAATAGAAGCTATTGCAAAATTGAAACAGTGTAACCGGTTTGTATGGCAAGAATTATCGGTTCGGATTTGCCGTGAACCCTGAACCTCTGAACCTTGAACCCCTGAACGGTTACGAAACAGTTTCTATCTATACCATTTATATCTATCATTGGGAAGGTGTCTACTTGGTTGACACTTCTCTGAGGGTTACCTATAATATACTGATAAGAGTATAAATATTCAATCCTTATAGCATCCTGATCAGAGCGCGTAATTCTTCCATCGGTCCAGTCTTCGTTGTGGATTTTTTATTTTAAGTGTAAAGAATTTTTTTAGCATCACTGTAAACTGGTATCTGACAGTTATTTGCACAAAACTGAGCGCCCGCTCAGCTTTTCTTAACTTGCTTGATTCGGGTTTATCGGGACTACGATTTTGTTTGGGTCATTTGAATTTTGGTGATTCGAATTTGTTTCGTATTTCGAGTTTCATATTTCGGATTTCCGGTTTATCCGGGTTAGGTTTTCAGCCCATGAAACTTTGCCCAAAATGCGATCAGTCGGTGGCGGAAGAAATCACCACCTGTCCCACCTGCGGCACCGTCATTGGTGAAGGACGAAAGTATATTGATGACTACCGGATTGTCGATGTTCTTCACGAGGGTCACTCCAGCTTTCTTTGCCGGGCTATTCGCGAACGCACCCAGGAACTGGTCATGATCCGCCTGTTTACCCCTGAATCCGGAGTCGATGAAGATGTTGTCTGGCGGCTCAAGACGCGAACTGGAGGAACTCAGGAAACTTCCGGGGGAAGGCTTTGTCAGGCACCATGCCATCAGACGCTCCTCCGATGGTTTATGGTATCGAATCAGCGAGTGGATCAACACCGAAAGCTGGGGGTCTTTGCTTGCCTCCGGGCAGCTCCGGGACCGTGAGGTACTCATCGACTTGTTTTACCAGATGGCTTCCATCCTTGCTGTTCTCCACGAACAGGGTCATTTTATCCCTCACCTGATTTTAAATGACATCATCGTGATCAAAGACGACCGGGAAGAATTTACGATTAAAATCGACTATAAGCTATCCCGTTTCTTTGATCCGAAACTCAGACCGGCCGGGTCCCATGCTCAAGAATCTGCTGGATTGCCACCCGGACATTATTAATCAGCGCCCTCTTGACTACCGCAGCGATATCTGGTCATTGGCAAAAATCTTTGTTGAACTGCTGACGGCTGATCTTGAAACCAGGGAATTTTTGCCTAAAATTGATGATCTGGAGCTTCCATCCGAACTGAACGTTCTTTTAAAGGTCATGCTGGCGGATGATCCGGATATGAGGCCCCGTTCCATGGCCGAAGTTGCCGAATCTTTGGACAAGATCAAAAAAGTTGAAGCTGAAAAAATTGAAGAGAACTTGCCGCACCGGAGCAAGCCCCGGTACGCACGATTACCAGACTTAATAAAATCGTCAAACTGCTGGCGGCAGCTGTTGTTATATTGATTATTGCCGGTGTCTGGCCTGGTATCAATTATACCAGCCGGAAGAAAATGGTACCTCCAGATTTGAAACCTATGCCAACAAGTATGCCCAGTCAATTGCATTTTTGGTTACCGAATACTGGCTGGAGGTTGATGGCTCCCAATATTACCATAACATGTCCGAAGGAACGGCGTTTCTGGTCGACAGCGACGGCTATCTGCTGACCGGCCGCCACGTGGTGTGCCCCTGGCTGGACGACACCAACCTTTTTGCAACGGCCGAACAGCTCAAAGCCGGAGGTACGACGCCCGTTTTCAAATTCCGCATCTTTTTGTGGTTTGAAGGTGCCAAAGCCTTTAACCAGGGCGCCCGCATGTTGCCGGACCCGGAACTGGCAGATGTTTATTTCACCGACATTGCTTACAGCACGGAAGGAGAACCACGGCTAACCATCGCCGGGGTCGCCAAGCCGCTTGTGCAAACGCGACAATTGGTTACTTCTCCCCTCAAGCATGATTTTGCCGTACTTAAAATTGATCATGTTCCCGATGGGTTGAAGCCCCTGCCGATTGACCTGGGGATGGATCCCCAAAAAATACGCAAGCTTTCACCGATTCTTGCCCTGGGTTTTCCCCTGGGCCGTCGCACCCAGGCAGACACGATAAATGTCAGTGTCACCCGCGGTAATGTGAGACGCACTTTTGAGAATTTAATTCAGATAGATACCTCTCTTCACGGCGGAAACAGCGGGGGCCCCATTATAGATGCCCGCGGCAAAGTAATCGGTATTGTCTCCGGTGTTGCCATGGACTGGAGCCAGCTGGGATTTATGCCCGTGGCCACACCCGTGTGGGATATGGGGATGGTGTTGCCGATTACCAAAGCGGTGGATTTGCTAATTGAGCTTAAAGCCGGCCAGGTTAAATGGAACGGTGTGCTGGATTTTTCCGCGGAAGACGACCTGAAAAAAATCCGTGATATTGCTGCAGAAGGCCGGTGGGCCGATGCAGCCGAACTAGCCGACGAGAAACTCGCCAAAGGTCTGCAACCGGCATTGAATACGGCTGCCGCAATGATGCATTTTTGTTCTGCTGATTACGCAGGGGCCCGGAAACTATTTTCTCAAGCCCTCTCAATGGATGCCCAGGACTATACAGCAAGATTTATGTTATATCTTATTGATTATCTGGCGGGTGATCTAAAAGACAGCAGCCAACGCCAATATTTGATAGCTGTAGACTGGCAATCGCCGGCTGAATTTCAGGGATATCTGGCATGGGTTTTAGAAGGATTGGTTGATGAACAAACCGCTTTACAAAGCTGGTATAATGCATCGGAAAAAAGCTGGTTGTACTATATCGTCGGTCTCATGCATTCAAAACGCGGGGAATGGAAGCGAGCGGAAAAACTTTTACAGCAGGCGGTGCTTTCAGCCGGTAACGCCTGGGAATTTTATCTTGCCGGCGCCCGGCTGGAGCAGTCTCAGAAGCAACGCCGCGCCGCACTCAAAACAGAAACCCAGTGGAACAAATATAAGGCCGAAATAAAGGAATTTGATCAGACCGTTAAGGAAGGGCAAAAAGCCAAAGCCGAACGCGCAGAGCAGCTGGTTGGGTTGTATTTGAAAATTGCCGATACAACGGCCACCTTAAAAGACAAGCTGCAGGCGCTTGAGAAAACCTATGAAATACTGCCTGCCAATCGCAGCATCCTGTCCGCGATGATTTATTACAGCGCCGCTGATGAAGACTGGCCCAAATCCCTGGAATACATTCAGGCCCTTTTAAACACCGGGGCCCGTCAAAATGGGCGGCGTATGGGTATCGGGCTGCTTGAGGCATGTATTTTAAACTACCAGGAAAAAGACAAAAAGGCCCGCGAAAATCTGGAAGAATTTGAACGCCGGATAAGGGATCCCTGGTTTTTAACTATCAGTGAATACCTTCTGGGAAAACAAACCGAGAAGGCCTTGAAAGAAATGGCGGGAGAAAGCCCTGAAAAGCTTATTACCGCATACACCATTATGGGTTTTTGGGATGAAGGCTCCGGAGACCAGAAAAAAGCTGCCAGGTACTACAAAGAAGCGATGGGGTCCTTTCTGGACGACTGGCTCGAATATGATTTTGTCCGCGAAAGAATTAAGAAGCTTAAAAAGCAGGTGAATTAAGCTGTCGGCGACAATTTAGACTGCGGTCCCCCAATAGTTGAAGAGATTAAGAGCCCCTTATTCGAAATAATTATGCTTGACCTTCTATCCATCCTTTGGTTATTAAAACCTATCTCAAAAATGCATCTTACATCCGAATAGAAAAATTTGATCTTTTAACCTCATGCAGGGGAGGAGGAAGGATGGATGTTCAAAAGGCCGATCTCTTGAGGGGGTTGAGCAGCGACTGTATAAACGAAATTATGGACTTCGCCGTACAGGAATCTTACGGGGAGGGGACTTATATATTTCTGAGGGGAGATCCGGCCGGGCATTTTTATTTTCTGCTGATGGGGCGGGTTAAATTACACCTCGGTGAAACCGGCAAAGTTGTCCACCACGTCAGCCGACCGGGCGAGGTTATTGGCTGGTCCGGCCTTGTGGGGCGTGAAGCTTATTCGGCCTCCGCCGAGTGTACCATGCCGGCAGAACTGCACAAAATAGGGGCCGGAAAATTGAGAGAAATCCTGAACAAAAATCCGGCCGACGGATATATCTTTTTTGAAAACCTTTCAAAAATACTGGGTGAACGCCT
>PVMK01117911.1_pt1 | contig 15389 bp, 13 predicted proteins | sample 1853481 | NCBI WGS metagenome assembly PVMK01 (sample SAMN08533507, study PRJNA380276) | Marine sediment metagenome, whole genome shotgun sequencing project.
CAAAATACCGCTCCGTCGTGCGCCCACGAATCTGCACGCGGCGTCCCATGGTACGTCAGTGACTGGTCCGGACAACCGATTTCGTATAGCGTGGCGGGTCGGGACACTGGTATTCAGATCGATGGCCGAGAACGATTTTCGAGAGCGAGCCGTCCTGTTGCGCAAAGGCAATCGGTTCGAAGACATGACCGAAGGGCGCGTCTTCGAGCACCACTGGGGCCGAACCTTGAGCGCCGGGGACAACGCCGCCTTCACGACCCAGACCCTGTCGTTCTGCCCCCTGTATTTCAACGAGCCCTACGCCCAATCGCTGGGTCACCCGACCACTGTCGTGAACCCCCTGCTGGTGTTCAATACCGTGTTCGGACTAACCGTTGAAGATCTCAGCGAGGGCGGTGGGCCATTCCTCGGGGTCGACCAATGCCACTTTCTAGCGCCGGTGTACGTGGGCGATACGCTCACTGCGCGCAGCACGGTCATCTCGCGCCGCGAGTCCAAGGGCCAGGCAGGCATGGGGATCGTCACCTGGCAGACCGAGGGTTTCAATCAGACGGGCGATACGGTAATCGAGTACCAGCGCACCAACCTCGTCCGATTGCGCTCGTCCGCCATGAAGGGAACGGGCTGATGGCATTGACCGGTGAGCACAACTACTTCGAGGACTTCCAGCCCGGGCAGGTGTTCCGCCACGCCCGCGGCAAGACGATCTGCGAGCAGGACAACGTCGGCATCACGCTCCAGGTGCTGAACACGGCCGAAGGCCATTTCAACGAAGACGTCATGCAGAAATCCGGGATGGGAGGACGCGGCTGGACATCCCGCCTTGTGTTCGGCGGCGTAACCATTGCGATGATCATCGGCTTGACCATGCAGGACACTGGCGAGAACGCCTTGCGCGAGTTGAGCCTGGACAAGATCCGTCTCAAAGCCCCCGTGTTTCACGGCGACACGCTGTACGCCTTTACCGAAGTGTTGGCGACGTAAGCATCCGATCAGGACGATGCCGGCCGGGTGACTTTCAAGCACTGGGGCGTCAATCAGGACGACAAGGTGGTGTTCGAGGGCGAGCGCCAGGTATTGATCAAACGCCGCAGTCAGAAAGGAGCCTCTCAATGAGCAATCGACCCCGCCGCGCGCGGCGCTGCCAGCTGTCGGTACCCGGCAGCAGTGAAAAGATGCTGACGAAAGCCGCCGGGCTCGAACTCGACCACGTGTTTCTGGATCTCGAAGACGCCGTCGCGCCGGACGAGAAGCCCGACGCACGCGTCAAGATCGTGGAGGCATTGAACAGCCTGGATTGGACGCCTCAGACACTGTGCGTACGAATCAACGACGTCGAGACCCAATGGTGTCACGACGACGTCATCGAGATCGTGACGGGTGCTGGTGCGAAGCTGGATACGATCATGCTGACCAAGGCCAAGAGCGCCCACGATGTCAGGTTCGTCCATCTGCTACTGGATCAGCTGGAGGCGAAGCTTGGGTTGTCGCGCCGCATCGGTATCGAGTGCCTGATCGAAGAAGTCGAGGGCATGATGAACGTCGAGGAGATCGCGGCCTGCTCCGACCGGCTCGAGTGCCTGATCTTCGGCATGGGCGACTACTCGGCCAGCCAGCACATGCAGCTACGCAGCGTCGGCGGTTCGGGCGGCTACCCGCCCGATCTCTGGCACTACCCGCGCTACAAAATGACCATCGCCTGCCGCGCCTACGGCATCGACCCGGTGGACGGGCCCTACGCCAATTTTCGTAATCCGGACGGGTATACCAAGGAGGCGGAACGCGCCAATACGCTGGGCATGGTGGGCAAATGGGCGATCCACCCAAGCCAGATCGAGATCGCCCAGGCCGTGTTCTCCCCCGACGCCGAGGCAGTCGAGACCGCCCGCAAGCAGACTGCCGCGTACGCGGAAGCACTCGAGCAGGGCCTGGGCGCAATCGACGTCGACGGCGTGATGGTCGACGCAGCTTCGATTCGCATCGTCCAGAACACCCTGGATCGTGCCGAGCTCTACGGAATTTAGTTCGTGTCCGAACCGTACCTCACCGACGAGCGCCGCATGATCCAGGAAGTCGCCCGGGACTTCACCATGAACGAAGTGCTACCCGCGGCCAACGAGCTCGATCCGGTTCAGGGCGACATCCCCATGGACCTGCGCCGCAAGATGGGCGAGCTGGGCTATTTCGGCATCCGCACGCCGGAGGAGTATGGCGGCCTCGGGCTGGGCGTGTTCGAGTACTGCCTGATCGCCGAGGAACTCGCCCGCGGCTGGATGAGTGTCGCCAGCATCATCGCCCGGGCGGGCGGCGTGATGGGCGTCGGCGGCTGGTCGAAAGAGAAACGCATCGCCCTGACCCGCAAGGCGGCCCAGGGCGAGTACCTGGCCGCGGTCTCGCTGTCGGAGCCCAACGTCGGTTCCGACCTGGCGGCCGTCAGCTGTCGAGCCGTTCTGGACGAGGACGAATGGGTGATTACCGGCAACAAGTACTGGTGCACCTTTGCCGACGGCGCGGACTACATTCAACTGCTCGCCCGGGTTGAGACGCCTGAGGACCATGCATCCCGCCACCAGGGCCTGCGCAGCTTCATCATCGAGAAACCACGCGGTGAGCTGCCCGCAGGCTGCTCAGGATCGCCCATCCCCAAGATCGGCTACTTCGGCTGGAAAACCTGGGAGCTGGCCTTCGACGGCTGTCGGATCCCCAGGGAAAACGTCATTACGGGGGGCGACGGGGAAGGTTTCAAGAACACCGTGAACTTTCTGAACGCCGCCCGAGCGCACACCGCAGCGCGCGCCATCGGCCTCGCCCGGGGCGCCCTGGAGGACGCCATGGCCTACGCCCAGGAACGGGTTCAGTTCGGCGTGCCCATTGGGGACTTCCAGGAGACGCGCTTCAAAATCGCCCGCATGGCCAGCGAGATCGAAGCCGCGCGCCAGCTCATGTATCACGTCGCCACCGAGATGGACAACGGCCGGACCTCCGACAAGGAAGCGGCGATGGTGAAATGGTATGCCAGCGAGATGGCGGAACGGGTGACCTCGGACGCGCTGCAGATTCTCGGCGGCGCCGGTTACACCAAGCTGCACGCCGTCGAGCGCCACTGGCGCGACGCACGGTTGACCAAGATATTCGAAGGCACCAGCGAGATTCAATTGCGCATCATCTCCGATCGGCTGATGGGCAGACCCAGCCACCGGGCGACCTCTTAATCACCGAATGTCCGATCTCGTTACAACGGCTCGGCGACTTGCACCGGAGTTCGCGAGCCGCGCCCAGGAGATAGAAGACCTGCGTCGGATTCCCGCCGACATTTCCGACCAGATGGCCGCCGCCGGATTCTATCGCCTGTTCATCCCCGAGTCGCTGGGCGGGTTGGAATGCCCACCCGCCGAGGCGGCCGAAGTGTTCGAAGCACTGGCCACGGGTGACGCTTCCTGTGGCTGGGTGGCGTTCATCGGCGCAACCAGCGGAACCTCGCTGGTGCGGATTCCCGATGCGGCGGCACGCGCGATCTTTGCCGGGCCCGAGTCTTTGATCACGGGCGTATTCGCACCGTCCGGGCGGGCCGAACTCTGCGAGGACGGTTTCCAGGTGACTGGACGCTGGCAATGGGGATCCGGCTCGGAAAACGCCGATTGGATACTCGGCGGCTGTCAGCTGAGCGAATCCGGAGAAATTCTGCGCAACAGCCAGGGCATACCCCAGAGCCACATGCTGCTGTTTCCGAAGCATGCGGTACAACTGTTGGACACCTGGCACGTTTCCGGACTGCGCGGCACCGGCAGCACCGACTTCGAAGTCCAGGATCTGTTCGTGCCGGCCGAGCACGCCGTGGGCTATCTGGTGCGCGAAAACCCTGCGCGGCCGCTCTACCAGTTTCCCCAGTTCACGCTGCTGGCGCTGGGCATCGCCGCCGTCACTCTGGGCGCGGCGCGCGGCGCGATCGATGACGTCGTCACCCTGGCCGCGGACAAAGTTCGTGCCGGCAGCCGTAGCGCACTCGCCAATCGTCCACACACCCAGATGGAGGTCGCGACCGCCGAGGCACGGCTCCGCTCGGCGCGGGCGTTTTACTACGAATCGCTGGCCGCGGCCTGGGACCTCGCGTTGCGCGGCGAACCCGTCCCGGTGACTCAGCGACGCGACCTGCGCCTGGCGACAACCCACGCTGTAGGCGCGTCGGTTGAAGTCGTCGATGCCATGTATACCCTGGCCGGCGGATCGTCGGTCTATCAGACATCCCACCTGCAACGTCGCTTTCGCGACGTCCACGTCGCAACACAACACATCATGGTGGCATCGAGCACCCTGGAGACACTTGGGCGGCTGTATCTGGGATTGGAGACAAATACACAGACGCTTTGACGTGGGGATAGAGTCTGGTGGAAGGCGGTGGCCAGGTGTGTCCGCGAATCGCTCGTGCAGAGGAACTGATACCGATTCGCGGACACACCTGGCCACCGCCACCGAACAGGCGAGCGCCCGCTGTAGATGCGATTCGTAGCCAAGACCGGGGTTATACTGAAGCCAGGTACGACTTGAGGAAGGCAGGTTGTCAGATAGAGCACGAACCCTGGGAGAGCTGAAGGCATCCGGCTACGAGATCCTGCCCGTCAAGGAAGAACTCAGACGCAATCTGATTATCCATCTGCGGGAGGGGATCGATCTCTTCCCGGGCATTGAAGGGTACGACGACACGGTGCTGCCACAGCTGCAGAACGCCCTGCTTTCGTGTCAGGACATCATCCTCCTTGGCGAACGCGGCCAGGCCAAATCACGCATCATCCGCGGGCTCACGGCGCTGCTCGACGAGTGGACGCCGGTGCTGGACGGCATCGAGATCCCCGAAAACCCCTATGCACCGATCTCCGCCCCGGGCAAACAGCTGGTTGCCGAGAGGGACGACGACGCGCCGATTCGCTGGTTGCACCGCGACGACCGCTACGGTGAGAAGCTCGCGACCCCTGACATCACCATCGCCGACCTGATCGGCGAAGTGGACCCGATCAAGGTGGCCGAGGGCCGTTACCTGGCGGACGAACTCACGATTCACTACGGCCTGCTGCCCCGGGTGAACCGGGGGATCTTCGCGATCAACGAACTCCCCGATCTTGCCGAGCGAATCCAGGTGGGGCTGCTGAACGTGCTGGAAGAACGTGACATCCAGATTCGCGGCCACCGGGTCCGATTGCCTCTCGACCTGCTGCTGGTTGCCACCGCCAACCCCGAGGACTACACCAACCGCGGGCGCATCATCACGCCCATCAAAGATCGCTACGGTGCGCAGATCCGCACCCACTACCCCGAGCAGTTGAGCCAGGAAATTCGCATCATGGAGCGCGAAGCCAGACTGCTCGACATGGGCGACTATCGCGTCGATGTCCCGGACTACATGAAGGAGATCATCGCCTCGATCACCCACGAGGCGCGCCGCTCACCCGACATCAACCAACGCTCCGGCGTGTCGGTGAGGGCCTCCGTGGGCAACTACGAAAGCTTGCTCGCCAATGCATTTCGACGTGGCCTGCGGGTGGGCGAGTACCAGGTTGTACCGCGGATCTCCGATCTACCATTCATCATTCCTTCGTTGCAGGGCAAGCTGGAGTTCGAGGCGATGGAAGAAGGCCAGGAAGACCGGATCATGGATCGGGTGATGCAGGATGCGGTCCGTTCGGTGTTCGATCGCCACTTCGACGTGGACCAGCTCGACGAAATCGCGATGGCTTTCAATGACGGACTGTCGATCGAAACCGGCGAAGGAATGGCGTCCACGGACTACGCGGAAGCGTTTGGCCTCGTACCCGGCCTCGCCGATGCCATTGCCGGCACTGCGGGCGAGAGCGAACCGTCCCGCGCCGCCGCTCTCGAATTTCTCCTGGAGGGCCTGCACCTGCACAAGCTGCTGAATAAATATACGGTCAACGGTCGCTCTTCCTACATGGGTTAGCTCGGGAGCAATCTCAATGCGTCGATTCGCCACTCGCCATCGTTACGCCGAATGGGACGGTTCCCAGGCAGGACCCGGTCTTGACCCCGACGAGATCATCGGCGCGCTGGCCGACGATCTGATGGAGTACGGGGACTTGCGCTGGGCGATGCGCAACCTTGCTTCGCGCGGCATGCAGATTCCCCGGGGCGGCTACATGCGCGGGCTTCGGGATATGCTGAAGCAGCTGCGCGACAAAAAGAAGGAGCGTCTCGAACGCTTCGACCTGTCCAGCATCATGGAGGGAATTCAGGAACGGTTGAACGAAATCCTTGGCATGGAACAAGAACGCATCGACCAGTGGCTGGGCGATGGTCCACACTCGACCGACGCGCAGAAGACAAAGGAGGGCGAGGACTTCTCCAACGAGGTTCTGAAAAGCATCGCCGCCAACAACCGTGAGCAGCTGGCGCAACTGCCCGAAGACCCCGCAGGACAGGTCAAGGTTCTGGAGAAGTATGAATTCCTGAATCCCGATGCCCAGCGCAAGTTTCTGGAGTTGCTGAACGAGCTGCGCCGGGCGATGGCCCAGACGTTCTTCAACGACATCGAAAACATGGTCAAGCAGATGTCGGACGGCGACATCGAGCGCATGAAGCAGATGCTGAAAGCATTGAATGAAATGCTGGTCAGACAGATCGCCGGGCAGGATCCAGGATTTGACGAATTCATGGCCGAATTCGGTGACATGTTCGGCGAGAATCCACCCAAATCGCTGGATGAACTGCTCGAGCAGATGCGCCAGCAGATGGCGGCGGCCCAGTCATTGCTATCCTCGCTGAACCCCGAGCAACGCGAGCAGCTGCAGAGCCTGATGGGCGATCGGTTCGGCGATCCCGACCTGCAGTCCGAACTCAACAAGCTCGCCAAGGAAATGGATTTCCTCAACCCTCAAGGCAACCGCTACCGGTTCGGCGGCGACGAACCGCTCGACCTGGAAGCGGCCATGCAGCTCATGAACGAAATGCACGAGCTGGATGAACTGATCGATCAGGTGCAGAACGCAGAGCGCCAGGGCGACCTGGACTCCATCGACCCCGATGCGCTGGCAGAGTTGCTGGGCGAAGACGCCCGCGATTCACTCGACGACCTGAAACAACTGCTCGACGCGCTTGAAAAAGCAGGCTACATCCGCCCCAAGGGCGATAGCTTCGAGTTGACCCCGAGAGGATCGCGCATGATCGGCCAGAAGGCGCTTGGCGAGATCTACGCGCGGCTGCGCCGGCAAAACCTTGGCAACCACGCCCTGCCCGAGGAGGGCCGCTTCGGCGAGCGCCTGGAACAAACGAAGTCCTACGAATTTGGCGATCCGTTCCACCTGCACATGCCTCGAACCCTGCGCAAAGCGATGGAGCGAGAAGGGCCCGGCACGCCAATCAAGCTGCATCCCGACGACTTCGAGGTGTATCGATCAGAGACGATCACTTCGACGGCGACCGCAATGCTGGTGGACCTCAGCTGGTCCATGGCGCTGCGCGGTTCGTTCCAGGCCGCCAAAAAGGTGGCCCTGGCGCTGCACAACATGATCACCTCCCAGTATCCCAAGGACAGTTTCTACATCATCGGCTTCGCGGCCTACGCCAAAGAGCTGAAACCCCACGATCTGCCCTATCTGCAGTGGGACGAGTACGTGCTCGGCACGAACATGCAGCACGCGCTGCTGCTGGCCGAACGCTTGCTCGGCAAACACAACGCCGGCACCAAACAGATCATCATGATCTCGGATGGAGAACCCACCGCCCACCTCGAACACGGTCAGGCCCAGTTCGCCTATCCGCCGACCCAGGAAACGATTCGCGCCACGCTACGCGCGGTGCGGACCTGCACGCAGAAGAACATCGCCATCAACACCTTCATGTTGGACGCCAATTACTATCTGAAGGCGTTCATGGACCAGATCGCCAAGATCAACGGCGGCCGCGTGTTCTATACGAGTCCCGAGAAACTGGGAGAGTACATCCTCGTCGACTACGTTCAACACAAACGCAAGAAGCTTGCGCGAAGGTGACTGGGATCAATTGGACAGTTCGAGGGCGAGGCATCCTGGCTGGGTGGTCCCCGAAATCGCTCGTGCAGAGGAACTGATACCGATTTCGGGGACCACCCAGCCAGGATGCCTTGCATCGGCGTGACATCGAGACCAACGTCGGCGCGGGAGTTCCTGGCGGCCGTCGTGTGTGGCTGTGTGGTGGCTGGGAGGTGTCTCGCGAATCAGTATCAGTTCCTCTGCGGAACTGATTCGCGAGACACCTCCCAGCCACCACAACCCAACTAATATGACTTCGGCAGTTCAAGGACGTGCTGAGAAACGTAGTTCAGGATCATCTCCTGAGAAATCGGCGCGATCCGCATGATCCGGGCCTCGCGCCAGTACCGCTCCACGTGGTACTCCTTCGCATAGCCCATTCCACCATGGGTCTGCATCGCTTGATCCGCCGCCTGGTATCCCGCTTCGGCAGCCAGCCACTTGGCCATGTTCGCCTCGGCGCCGCAGGGCAAGCCATTATCCAGTTTCCAGGCAGCTTTACGGATCATCAGCTCCGCCGCGTCAAGTCGCATCTGCGCCTCCGCCAGCGGAAATGCCACGCCCTGGTTCTGACCGATGGGCCGGCCGAACACGACCCGCTCGTTCGCATACCGAACCGCGCGCCGCATCGCCGCCCGGCCGATGCCCAGCGCTTCTGACGCAACCAGGATGCGTTCTGCATTCAAGCCATCCAACAGATAGCGAAAACCCTTGCCCTCCTCGCCGACCCGGTCTGTGACGAGCACCGGGAGATCGTCATAGACCACCTCGCAGGTCGCCACCGCATTGCGACCGGCCTTCGGAATGGGCGAGATCGTGACTTCGGGGCGCTGGAGTTCCGCAAGCAGTAGCGTCATGCCATCGGTCCGTCGCGCTGCGTCCTCCAAGGGCGTGGTGCGAACCAGCAGCAGCACGCGCTCCGAGTCAAGCGCCTTGGTGGTCCACACTTTGCGGCCACGGACGATGTAATGGTCCCCGTCGCGACGCGCGAAGGTCGAGATCGAGGTCGTGTCCGTGCCGGCATCCGGTTCCGTGACGCCGAAGGCAACGTGCAAATCACCAGAGGCCACGCGCGGCAGATAGGTCTGTTTCAGGTCATCGCTACCGTGCTTCACCACCGGATGCATGCCGAAGATCGACAGGTGAACCGCGCTCGCACCGTTCATCGCAGCTCCCGATGCGGAAATTTCCTCCAGCACGATCGACGCTTCGCTGATCCCCCGGCCGCTTCCACCGTAGGCTTCGGGAATGGCTACTCCGATCCAGCCCGCTTCCGCCCAGGCATTATAAAAGTCCCAAGGGAACTCGTGCGCCTCATCGAGCCGCGCCCAGTACTCATCGGGAAAATCGGCGCAGACCTTGCGGATTGCGGCGCGGATCAAACTCTGCTCTTCAGTCTCGTCGAAATCCATGCGGGCCTCCTGTCGCGGCACCCGACCATACCCGCAGGCCGCGCAGCTTGGCAACGACGACAGTGCGATCGTAAAGTGACCGCCAGTGCCCTGTCCCCCAGATCTGGAGCGAACCATGATTTCTCTGCAACTGACCACCGACCGGATGCTGGCGCACAGCGACGGCGGGACCGGATGGATCACGTTCAACAACCCGGCCCGCCACAACGCGATATCGCTGGAAATGTGGCGAGGCCTCGCCGAAGCGCTCGAGCAGTTCGCAGACGACGACGCGGTGCGGTCGGTGGTGATGCAGGGTGCAGGCGAGAAAGCCTTCGTTTCCGGCGCCGACATTTCCGAGTTCGACTCGAAACGCAGCTCGGCGGCGCAGAAGGCCGAGTACGGCGAGGTCGCAGCGCTTGCGAACCGCTGGCTGGCCAGATTCGACAAACCCATCATCGGACTGATTCGCGGTTATTGCATTGGGGGCGGACTCGCCACAGCGCTCGCCGCGGACGTGCGCTTCGCAACCCCCGATTCCCAATTCGGAATTCCCGCGGCACGCCTGGGCCTTGGCTACGACTATTCGGGAATCGCCAAACTCGCTCGCGTCGTGGGCCCGTCCGCGGCACGGGACATTCTGTTTTCGGCACGCTTCATGGACGCAGAGGAAGCGTTACGCATCGGGCTGATTAATTTCATCGTCGAGCGCACCGAAATCGATGCCGCCGTACAGGCCTACGCCGACAAAATCGCCGGCAATGCGCCGCTGACCCTGCGCGCCGCCAAAGCAGCCCTCGATGCGTTCGAGCGGGGCAGCCGCGAGGCAGACGTTGCGGCGGTGCAGATTCAGGTAGACGCGTGCTTCGACAGCGAGGACTACAAGGAAGGCCGGCGCGCATTCCGCGAGAAACGCCCGCCGCTGTTTGTCGGTCGATGAGCCTTCAGTGGCTAAGGAGCCTTCAGCGCCCGAATAGAGAGCCTAGAAGCTCCCCTCCTTGACGACATAGTCGGCGACCTCGCAGACATCATCGGAAGGCAGCTGAGCAGTAAGCAGATAACCCTGCACGGCCGCTTCGACGTCTTCCGGCCGGGCGACCTCGAGGGTCGCCAGCAACGCTTTGGCCTCAGCCTTGGCAACTGATTTGGTTGGGAACGGCCCCACGTCCACCCCTTCACGGGTCTGGCAAAACCATTCGCCCCTGGTGCGGCAAACGTGTGCGCTGGTTCACGTTTCCAGCGAATTGCCGGCCGAACAACTTTAGCTGCCGAACAACTTTAGATTGTGCGGCAGCAACTGCCAGGCACGTTCGTGCACGTAGTACACGACAATCTTCGCCACCACCTCGATGGCACCAATCTGCAAGGCAATCCGGGTATCGCCGGTGAGTGCCCATACAATCCCGATGGTGGTGGCGGTGGCAACGACTCTCCATGTGAGTCCCTTCAGCAGGCTTCGGGTCCGTGAGTCCTTGAAGACCTCTGGGGTATCCGGGGTATCCACACGGTCCCGCGCATCGATCGACATGCTCAACTCTCCATCCGGGACAGTTCCCGCTGCGCGCTGTCGCGTTCGGGAAACGTGCCGTTGCGAAGTGCCGCTTGCAGCGACGCACGCGCCGCAGTGGTATCACCGCGTTGCTTGTGCGCCATCGCGAGGTGGTACAGCACCGATCCGTTTTCAGGAAGTTTCTCGGCCGCCCGCTCTAGATGACGCAGGCCGCGTTCGTCATTTGTCTGCTCGTCACCCCCCCGGTTGATCAGGATCCAACCCAGCGTATCGGCTATTTCACCACTGTCCGGCGCAAGCTCATAGGCACGCTCTGCGGTGGCCAACGCGCGTGGGTCTTCCTGCTCCATATACAACCAGGCGAGATTGTTCAGCACCACCGGGTTGTCTATCCGCTCGTCCATCGATTCATAGAGAGCAATCGCCCCCGTCTGGTCGCTGGTCTGCAATAGCGAGTTTGCGAGCACCAACTGCAAGCCGCCGTCGTTGGGATGCTCCGCCAGCCAGGCTCGCGCAAGCGTGGCCGCAGCGTCGTGATCGCCGGCAGCACTCAGCCGGCTTGCCAGCTTCAGCACGGCCTCGCGGACTCCGCCTTCGGCCGCGCTTCGGTAGAATGGGAGGGCATCGTCCAGCCGACCTTCCGCGACCGCCAGATCACCCTCGAGCAGACTCAGCACTGGCGCATTCCAGCCGGCGTTTCGCAGCGTTTCGATCGAAGACTTGGCGCGCTCGAGGTTGCCCGCGCCGATATCCAGTCTCGTCAAACCCGCTCGTGCAACGTTGCTTTCCGGGTCACGCTCAAGGCTGTACTCGAAGTTGCGCCGGGCACGCTCCGGCTGGCCAAGACGCTGCTGCATCGCCGCCAGGGACAGATGGACGTTCGCGGCACCCTCGCCGCCTTCGAGTTGCTCCTGCAGGACATTGACCCGGCGCCGCGCGCTCCCCATTGAGCCGGTATCAACGTCGATCGAGGCCGCCAGCAACAGCACATCGATCCGGTTCGGCGCGATTGTGACCGCTTCCTCGATGTATTCGTCAGCCGCTGAGAGATCGCCGCCGAGGACGGCCAGACGAGCCAGCACCAGCCGTGGGGCGAATGCCTGGGGATGGTCCAATCGCGCGGCCAGAAGATGGGCGATCGCAGCCTCCCGATCCTCCGCGGCCGCGGCTATCTCCGCAAGACCCATGTGGGCCTGCAGGTTTCCTGGATCCGCCGCCAGCAGCGCCTCATAGTGCGCAACCGCGGCAGCTCTGTCGCCACGCTGGATCGCGAGCCGCGCCAGATTGGTCGCTGCGGGCGTGTAACTCGGATCGGCGGCCAATGCAGCACTCAAAGCCGCTTCGCCCTCCGTGGGCGGTCGAGGCCGAGCAGCGCTGCACCTTTGAGGTTGTGACCCACCGGGTCGTCGGGGCGCGCCGCGACCATCGCCTCGGCACCTGCCAGCGCCTGTTCGAACTCCTTGGCACGCAAGTGCACCAGCACCAGCAGAACTTCACTCTGGATCAGGTCGCCATCCATTTCGACCGCTGCGCGCAGCTCTGCTACGGCGCTGTCCTTGTCACCCGCTGCGAGCAAACCAAGTGCCAGCTGCGTGCGCAACGCCGCGACGTCCGGCGCCTCGTCCGCAGCACGCCCGAGGTATTCGGTCGCCCGCGCCGTATCACCATTGCGCAGGTAGGCGCTGCCCAACAGCGCCAGACCCTGAGGGTCTTCCATGTCAGCTGCAATGGGCGCGAGTGCTTCGATGGCAGTTCTTGCATCGCCCTCCTTGAGACTCATCGCGGCCAGCAACTTGCGCGCCGCAACGTTGCGTGGATCACCGCTCAGATAGCGGTTCAACAAATCGCGGGACTGGGCGTATTGCTGCTTGTGATACTTCACCGTTCCCATGAGGAACAGGGTCGGTGCGTGGCTGGGTGCAACTCGCTGGACGTTCAGCAGCGCGGACTCCGCGAGATCGAAGTCCTGGCGTTGGAACGCCAGCAATCCTTGCAGGTAGTTTGCAGGCGGATAGTCGGGAGCACGGGCGAGGACGTCGCCGAGCTCAGCTTCCGCGCCTTCGACATCACCCTGCACGAGCAGGACGCGCGCAATACCGAGTCGCGCCTCGACATCCGGCCCGGGCAAGGCAAGTGCCGCTCGGTACGCCGTCAGTGCGTTTTCAAACTGACTGCGGCGGACGTGCAGTTCCGCTTTGGTCAACCATGCGCGCCGATCCTCGGGACCGAGTTCGACCGCCTGGTCCAGCAGCCGCGCCGCCAGCTCCAGGTTTTCGCCCGCCCAGGCTATTCGCGCCAGTCCGAGAACCGCCTTGCCGTCCGTCGCATCCGCCGCGAGTGCTCGTTCAAAGGCCGCTTGCGCCTCCTCCGGGTCTCCCGCCTGTAACAACGCGTTGCCGCGGATCGTGTCGAGCTCAGGCGAGAGGGTAGCCAGTTCATCGAGCGAGCCGAGCACTTCCTGGTAGCGACCTACGCCGAGCTTCGCGCTCAGCAGATCCGGCATCACTACCGTGGCTGCAATCCCAAGGTCAAGCGCGCGCTCGAGCTCTTTGACGGCGGATACCGCATCCCCTTGCTCGAGATAGAGCCTGCCCAGCAACAACCGCGCGGCGGCCAGGCCGGGTTCCTTCTGTAGCGCATTCTTCAGCTCGATGACGGCCGCGTTGATTTCCTGATTCGCGTTGTATGCCTGCGCCCGGCCCAGATGCTCAGCGGCGGTCGTGTTGTCGCAGGCTGATAGCCCGAACAACGCGACCAGCACAATCACCGGCAGCCGGACTCGCTGCAGGCCGGCCCAATTCTCTGGCATGGATCGCTCCCAGACGACTGACCGCGCCATTCTAGGAAATATGCACTAGGCGCGATATAACCGTTTGTAAGGACCTTCGAATGATACGATTGCGCGAGATGCCCGGGATGGATGAATGAGCGAGCAAATCACTACCGCCTGCGTGCTCGTCATCGGCAACGAGATCCTCTCCGGCCGCACACAGGACACTAATCTGAACCACATTGCCCGGCAGCTCAATGAGTGGGGCATCAGGGTTCGGGAAGCCCGGGTGATTCCGGATGTCGTGGAAATTATTGTGTCTGCGGTCCAGGAGGCCAGCCGGCGTTTCGATTACGTGTTCACTACCGGCGGCATCGGTCCAACGCACGACGACATTACCGCCGACTGCGTTGCCAACGCGTTTGAAGTGGAACTGGTCGAGCATCCCGAGATCGCGGCGCGTATCCGCCAGCGCGAGGCGCCACCGGACGTCATGGCTTCGCGGCTGCGCATGGCCCTGGTGCCCGACGGCGCGCGCCTGATCGAGAACGCCACGGGCGGACCCCAGGGCTTCGCCATCGGCAACGTCTATGTGATGGCCGGCATCCCGATGGTGATGCAGGCGATGCTGAGCACCCTGGAAGGCCAGCTGGACGGCGGCGCGCCGGTTCGATCGCGCTCGGTCACGGCATTTCTCGGTGAAAGCCAGATCGCGGGTCCGCTGGGTCAGATTCAGGCGCGCTACCCCCACATTGATCTCGGTAGCTACCCGTTCTCGCGTGAGGGCCGGTACGGCACCAGTCTGGTCATGCGCGGAACCGACGCGGGAGACCTCGACGCGATGCTCGAAGACGTCAAATCAATCATCGTCGACGCCGGTGAGACGCCACGCGACATCGAGCCCGAATGAACTCCCCAACCTCGATCGCGCTGGCGCTGGCGCTCGCGCTTGGCGTCGGCCTCTTCTGCACTGCCTTGCAGTGCGCCGCAGAGCCCTACGAAACCTTATCGGGGCGCAAAGCGATGGCGCTGGCGAGCGGGGCCGTCCTCCACGCCCAAGGCGTCAGTCACGGTCAGCCCAGCGACGTGACCGCCGCGATGGCGGCACTGACCGCCTGTGCACAACGGCGCGCGCAACTCGGCGTCACCAATCCATGCGAAGTCGTGCGCCTCAACGGCGAGCGAATTCAGACCGGGGCGGAGATTCGCGGACGGCTTCCCCGGGAAAGCCATCCCCTGTTTCTCTGGCAGGTCAAAGGGGAAAAGGAAGCCACGGTTTACCTGGCGGGGTCTGTGCACGCCCTGAAGGCGACCCTCTACCCCCTGCCGCCCCCATTCGAGGCAGCTTTCCAGCGATCGGACACGCTGGTGGTGGAAGTGGATACCGTATCGTCGGAACTCGAAGGGCTGCAGCGAAGGATGCTCGAATACACCCTGCTGCCGGCGGGGTCGACCCTCGATGAAGTCATCGCGCCAGCGACACTGAGTGCGCTCAACCGCTACCTCACCGACCAGTCCATACCACCGGCGAGCCTGGCGATGCTGAAACCCGTGATGATCGCCACACAACTGTCGGTCATGCGCCTGATGGCCCTGGGTTACCTGCCCGATCAAGGACTCGAACATCACTTCATCAGCCGCCGTGGAGATCGAGCGATCATCGAGCTGGAAACCATCGACCAACAACTCGAAGTGCTGACCAG
>PVMK01119938.1_pt1 | contig 15389 bp, 11 predicted proteins | sample 1853481 | NCBI WGS metagenome assembly PVMK01 (sample SAMN08533507, study PRJNA380276) | Marine sediment metagenome, whole genome shotgun sequencing project.
CATCGCCCTTCAAGTGCCCTTGGGACCACCTTTCTCCCCATCTGGGATTCTCGACTGGAAAACGGTGACCACTGTAACTATCGACCCGGTTGAGCCAGATGATTTGGAGCCTTTGCGAATGAAGGTCGGCCCTACCTATTTGGATGGCATTTCGATTCCGAAACAGGTCCGGCCCCTTTCTGAAATTCCAATCTTGGTAACCGGAACCGGTATCGACCAGGAGGGGCTGGTGTTCGAACTTCGTCAATCTGGTCAGGTCCAGGACAAAAACAACCGGCTCTCGTTGGAAGACACTTCGCCCATAGCTGGCCAAAATGAACCATTCATTCATTCGGCGGTCCTGACGGCGCCTGAGCGTCCCGGTATTTATGACATCGTCGTATCTTATCCCGACCAGGAAGCCCGGTGTGGGTGGCTGGCGCGAGAGACAGATAGCTGCGCCGTAGGCAGGGTTGAGATAGCTGGCCTGCCCCTGCCCGCCGGCGCCTTCAATTTCGACGATACAATCGCTCTCATTTCAGTCGATATACCAGAGGGTGAGCTATCTCCTGGGGGGCAACTGGGGGTCAATCTCCAGTGGCAAGGGCTAACAGATATCGACCAGGACTATACCGTCTTCGTTCAGATCTTGGACGGCGACGACAACATCGTTGGACAGGTGGATAGCTGGCCTCTTCAAGGTACGTTCCCCACCAGTCAGTGGCAGCCGGGAGAGAATGTGCTTGATCCCTATATAATTCAGCTGGCTCCAGACCTGCCCTCTGGCCATTATCGCCTGCATGTCGGTCTCTATCTGCTGGAGACGTTGACACGACTCCCCCTTGTCGACGAAACCGGCCTGGCCCTGGATGATAAGGTTGTTATCACCGGCCCGTCAGCTCCCTAATGCCGGTGTCAAATCCCTGGCAGCCCGGCATTGGCGATAACACACCGGTCTCTCCAACATCTAGGTGAACGCAACCGCGGCGACTCGCCTTAATCAGCAAGAAGTCAGAACGTAAATATGGGCTTATAGGGTAACCGTCCTGGGTTTGAAGCTCATCTCCTCGAACGACTCTTTGTACGGACTGTCGCCGACGCGCTCTATTTGAGCCTTGCCCAGCTTGAAGCGGTAGCGGTTGGTGATTGGGTCTGGGACCCGGTGAACCAGTGAGTTGGCCGGACTGGAAGGATGAAGGAAGTTGGTGAAGAGCACATTGGGCAGGACATCTTCTGTCACGATGGCTACGGCTCGCACTTCTCCCCGACCGGTGCGGATCAACCCTTCTTCCATCAGGCCGGTGAAAGTGATGTCATTCCCCTTCACCTTGATCCAACCGCCTGTCTGGACCAGAATATCATCGCTCCATAACCTGACCTCATCCCCACTCTCTATCTCATGTTTTTCGGCGACATCGGGATGAATCTCGACAAAGGTGTCGGGCCAGCGATTCTTCATGTATGGTTTTCGAATATCGTCGAAGCCCGATTGCCAGATCTCATTGATCCTGCCCGATGTAAGCCAATATTCATCCTTGTCGGGGTCGGGCTTGATGCGCTCGTAGAAGTCTTCAAAAAACTCCCAGGGGCTTTTGTTTAAGACCGCTTTGCCTGATTGGCTCTTGAAAGGGGTCAGCCACTTGTGGTGCACGGTGGGAGGTTCGGGAGCTCCGATTTCGAGGGTTGTGTCATGGAGCCGGACGGTGCCGACCATTTCTCCATTTTCCCAGCGAATTGGCGTCTGCACACCCTGGGTGCCTAGCGTCCGCAACAATTCGTGTGCCTTCATACCGAGTTGCCGGGCACGCCAGACCAGTACGAAGTAATCTCTATGACCTCCGCGGCTGAAGCGAGCTGACTCCTCAAAGACCGCATTATCATCTTCCCAATCGTAGCCCTCGAAACCCATCTTCTGAGCGAAACGGCTTATAGCCCACCAGTCAGGCTTTGCTTCCCCAGGTGGATCATAGAACTTGGAATACAGTCGCAGCCTGCGCTCGCCGTTATTCCGGGTAGCATCGTGTTCTCCCCAGGCGGCCGCTGGAAGAACGATGTCGGCAAATTCGGTTACCATCGGTTCGATCGGATAAATATCGGAGTCGACTATAACCATTCCTCCGCTATCAACCCTTTCTATCAACGTCTCGACGATAGCTTCTTTATCCAAGGAGCTTATTTGATGCGGATTTTCTACGGTTAGCTCTCGGAACTTGCGCTCCAGCTCCTGGCTGGCAGCCATGGCCCCTGTCCAGGTCGTGCCAATTACCCAGGCGAAACGCACATTACCAGCCTCGACCCAGCGATCCAGGTCCATCTCGATTTTGCGGCGACCGGGCAATTTCTCGGGAGATTTTTCTCTTGGATAGGATCCGCCACCCATCCATCCGCGTTGGTGTCCGCCCAATCTGCTGATCACCTGGCCGGGCCGGTTTCCGGCGCCACAGAGCAAGCCCATCGCTGCAAATGAAGCCGTGTTGGTATAGTTATTGCTCCAATAATTGCCCTTCTCAAAACCAAATGACGCTTTCGGTCGTTCGCCGCCTGCGCCGCTTAGCATCTCGGCCGCCTGTTGTATCTGCTCTGGCGGTATGCCTGTTATCTCTGATGCCGTCTCGAGCTCGGCGTATTCATAGTTCAGCAGCCAATCCTTATAGCCGTCGAAGTCAGTACCGAGGCGACCCCAGGTCGTTCGCCATTGCCAGGGCGTATTTCTGGTACCCCTGCCCATACCCATCTCGATCTCCCAATTAGAGGCGATCCATTCCTCGACGAACTCACTGTCTTCCCAGCCATTCTCCAGAATTATGCGGCCGATGGCTAAATGCAGCAGGGTATCAGTTCCCGGTATTATCTGTAAAAACAACCCGCCATTTGCTTCCGCGTAGGCCACGCCGGCCGTCCGGCGCGGCAGCACCATGATGAGCCTCGGCCCATTCATGATCCAGCTGGTAAAGAGGACAGTCTTAGTTTCAAACGGATCAGTTCCGGAGATAAACAAGACATCGGCATCTCGCCAATCTCGATAAGCGGCACTAAAGGTGATAATACCGCTATCGTCGACCCCGGCTGTGTCGTTTCCGGCTCCTGGTTTGTCATGGGGTGCGTATGCAGGGGTCGCGATTGAGGCAAATGCAAGTTTTGTAATGGCAAATGTGTTCTCGAAGAATTCATAAGAGTAGGTCTTCATAGCCCAGGCGCTCTCACCGTATTCAGCCAAAACATGCTTCGAGATTTCGGCCATTACCTCTATAGCCGTATCCCAATCTACCCTGGTCAGCTCCCCATTGACCCGGATTTGGGGGTAAAAAAGCCGATCTCGAGTGGGTGTATTCGGGTTGTAACATTTTAAGGCCAGGGTGCCCCCCCTGATCGAATGATTGCCAGCCACGTTTACGACCTGGGAATCAAAGTCAGCGACGACAACCACGTTGTGGGGCTTCCCGTCGACAGAAACAATATTGTGTTGGTTAGGGCTGATCCAGGGTTGAAGAAGGGTCGCCGGAAAGTCAGCTCCCAAGGCATTCTCATCTGCCGCCGGGCCACCGTTCTCGCTGTCTGTTGGCCAGGTATAAACCTTGTATCCGCAGCCAACGATGCAGTAATCACAAGCCGTTGTGCTGACCTTGGCTTCAGGCGGAGGTAAGGGCACCATATCTTGGGGAATGTACTTTTCGTCTGCCATACCTATCACTCTCCTGAAAATACAGTGCGATGCACTTTCTTAAGTGCGTTGCACCTGTTTTTAATCCCTATTGCCTTGCAGAATACATACGATAATTCCGAATTATTAAACCGCATATTGCCCATCGTTCTCGCTACACATAAATTCAGCGGATGCATCCTATTCAGCGCCAGCCCCGACCTTATTGATTTGGATCAATCCGATTGTCATAGTAGCCAAAGATCAAACCCATGGCCCCCACGGCAAAGATCTCATCGCCCTCTGTCTCGAGAATGATCTGTGGAAGACCCTGCGTGGCATGACCACTTACCACCATCCCGTGCCGGGTCAGATCGAATGTCGTCCAATGTAAGGGACAGGGACCGGCTACGCCAATGTCTCCATGGAATTGCCCGGACAGTGAGGTGCCTTGATGGGTGCAGAGAGAATTGAAAGCCACAACATTCTGCTCTGGACCGACACCTCCTCCCGCTGGTTCATCGAGCATCAAGAGAATGTTCGTGGCATTTTGGTGGTCCCAGGGATAGTTAAAAGAGGTGGTCTCGCCTGGTTGCAACTCGCTCAGGCGACCGATCGATTGCCGGGGATAATCAACGCGTTGGGCTTGAAACGTTGCCGGAATACCGGCTTTCTGCAAGTATGTAGGCAGAGTCAGCGTGACGATCGTTGCTCCGCTCAACTTCAGGAAATTGCGTCTCGAAACCATACCCGCGATGGGATTACACTGCTTGTCCGTCATCTAGTTGCCTCCTTGGCCCTGCCAGGGCTCATAAGGTGGGAGTTCGGGCGCCTCGACGATAATCAGATCTCCGCACAGACTCTCGAGGAAACTTATAAGGGTCGCCTGCTCTTCTCCGGTCAGGTTGAGTGGCTGCAAGACTGGGTCTAGAGTGGAGTCGTCGCCACCGCCAGCATCATAGAACATGACGACCTCTTCCAGCGTGTTAAAGGCGCCATTGTGCATGTAGGGTCCTGTATAGCAAACATCCCGCAGGCCAGGGGTGCGGAACTTTCCAATATCGCTATCTAATTTGGTCACGTAATAAAGGCCCATATCGCGTGTAGCGCTATCGTATACCTCCTCACTGACGCCTTTTGCCCATTGCTCATAGCGAAACGTGATCTGATTAAGCGGGTTGTTCTCGAAACCCTCGTAAGTCGGCACTCCGGTATTATGGAACGAGTCGTCGCTGATAAGAGGTCCGTTGTGACAGGCGATACAGTTCGCCTGGCCTATAAATAGTTCATAGCCCGCCTCAGCCTCAGCGGAGATTGAACTCGGATTACCCAGCAGAAAATCGTCAAACGGTACATTCTGTGACACGATACTGCGCTGATAGGTAGCCACCGCCTTGAGGGCGTCACTGTACAGCGGGTACTCTGTGCCAAACACGTTGTGAAACCGCTCAACATAGTCAGGGACCTGGGCCATTCGTTCTTCGGCCAATCCAGAATCCACGTTGCCGGCCACGGCTCCGCCCCAGGCCCCTTTATTCTGCTTCTCAAGGCTCGTCTTTCCACCATCCCAGTTGAGCTTGGAATAGAAGGCAACATTTAATATTGTTGAGGCATTGCGCCAGTGGGTGCTGCCCGGGTAGCCAAATGAAATCGGGCTTGAAACTCCCCAGCTGCCATCGCTTGTCGGGTGACAGGAACTACAGGCAAGGCTGCCATCACCTGAGAAACGCGTATCGAAGAAGAGCATCATTCCAAGCTCTTCCTTTTCGGGCGAGTAAGGATTGTCGGGCGGATAGACGACAGACGGCAACACGTCTAGCGCCGGGTAAGCTTCCTCGTCCACAATGGCTTCCGGAACAGGTGTCGAAACAGGACGAGCAACCTCCTTCGTCGGCGCAACCTCGGGCGCGTTCTGGGTGGCAAAGTAAAATAGGGCGCCTGTGCCAACAAAGACAAATCCCAGAAATCCAAGGAAGATTAAAATGTCTAACCTCGAAACCGGCCGTCTGTCCCAAGAGACCTTTTGCAGATCGTTTGGCTCACTCATCGGTTATCTCCTAGGGTGCGCAACTGGTATTCTGGTTGATCCGTTGGCACAACGTCCGTTGGTTCACTGCTGAGGCTTTCGAGAAAGGCAACCAATTGGCTTACTTCCGCAGTGGTCAGGTCAAGATCGAACTGATTGTTATAGAATTGAACGACTTCTTCCAAGGTTATAAAGACGCCGTTATGCATGTACGGCGCTGTTCGGCCGACCTCTCGCAGGGGTGCTGTGCGAAAAGCACCCCACTCTGCGTCGTCCTTGGTTAGGGCGAACAACCCTGGATCTTCTACCAGGGCCCGGTAATTAGGTACGCCAAGTTGCCTGAAAAATCGACGGAAAGTGATGTGCCGCAGAGGATCAGACCAGATCTCGGTGTTTTCCGGCACATCGCTAACATAGAATTCGCCATCTGAGAATGTGGCGCCCGAATGACATCTCCTGCAATCTGCATCACCTTCAAACAGCTCCAACCCGGCTATGGCCTCATCAGACAGGGCAGCGTCATCGCCCGCAATATAGTGATCATATGGGGTCGGACCTGAATTGATTGACTGAACGTAAGCAGTAATTGCATTTAATACCCGGCCAAATGACGGACCAGCTTCATATGAAACCTGGAAAAGCTGGACATATTCGGGCACCTGTTTGACCCGCTCAACCATGAGCCGGCCATCGCTATTCATAAAGTGGGCTTCAGTGATGTGGTCCCGGACCGTTGTAGGCATGTCCGTCCCATCCATTCGACCATCCCAGTAAAGATAATCGAGAAATACGGTGTTCATGATCGTGGGAGCATTTCGGAAGTATGGGGTTCCCGTGTACCCGGGGCTCAGAGGTTCGTCATTGCTCCAGGCGTAATCTGGTTGATGACAAGTAGCACAGCTCAAGTTGGCATCACCCGATAGACGAGGATCGAAGAAGAGGTATTTTCCTAAAAGAACCTGGGCATCATTTTCATGGATTATCGGAAGTTCCGCAAACGGCTCGATACTTGCTTCCTCGGGGCGAATGATGTCGATCGGAACGAGTTCGTACGCTGGCTCGCTCGTTACGCCTTCACCGGTTAATCCCTGAAGGTAAGCGACAATTAGATCAATCTCGTCGCCAGATAACCGATCACTGAAGTTCGGTGGCATCACGTTGGACGGGCATGCTCCTGAAGGACAATCCGGAGCAATCACGGCCTCGGGCTCGAGGATCGACTGGCGAATGTATCCTTCGGCATCCACACCAGCCACCCGGTCCGTCGCTTTTAAACCGATCGTGGTCAGGTCTGGCCCGACCATACCCGTGGCATTGGGAACACCTGGAATCGTGTGGCAACCGGCACAACCTGCAAGGTTAAAAGCGGCCTCAGTTTCCGCGTCCGGTGGATCTCCCACCGCCGCGCTGTCGACAGAACCCGATCTGCCAAAACCGGTAACAAGAGTAGCAAATAGTAAAAACACGGCAACGCCGGACAGTAGCCATACCAGTTTGGAACGCATATCGTGGCCTCCGGGCTATCTATAAATGTTCGAAATCGGACCGGTAATCGACACCCCTGCACGGTGCGGTGTACAAAGCCGCCTATCTGTGAGTGATCAACGGTGATTGTTTGGATTTAGCATTTGAATCTGGCACCCAATGTGTTCCTTTGTGCGAGGGTTTCAACCAGCTGATTTGTACCCCATTTCACAAAGAGTGACAATCTGAAAAACACTAATGCTCAGCACTATAAGGGACACTAATATCTTCGACCATAAGGGTATTTCGTCTGGGGTCATGTGGCGAACTATGATAGGCATCTCGGCCGTACGATCAGAAAACTTGCCCGAATATGCGGGATTCTCCAGAGGCTGTTACTCCCAGAAAACATAGGCGCCGTAACCGACGACACGATCCCTGGGACCGGCCGTATCGCCCGAGTTCCGCAGATCGACTGTCTTTACCTTCATATTGCGCCGTTTAGCCAGGTGCAGCAGGCCATTGATTGCCATCCGGCCGCAAGCCTGTCCCTCCGACACATTCTGGAAAGACTCGATTCTGGTAGATGTTTCCTTGTCTAATATGGTCGCCGTCTGGTAATCGCGATAGTGACTCAAATCGGAGCTAATAACCACGACCGTCTCCGGCCCGCCCCATAAGCTCTCGAGTACTTCGGCTACTTCCGCTGGCGAAGCATCACCTACGACCAGAGGTACCAATTCGAAATCATGAAAAATCGACTGTAAGAACGGTATTTGAACCTCGAGGCAATGTTCTTTTGAATGTGCGCCTTCGAAAACAGAAACCTGCTCGAACTGCTCTATGGCCTGGTGCGACTCTCTCGCCAACCGCACCTTACCCAGCGGGGTGGCAAAGGCGTTCGCCTCGCTTGAGGCCAACCCTTTCAATGAGGCCCAGTGCGCCGGTCCAATCAAGACAACTCTCGTGATCTCGCCATTCGCCTTTGATAGATAGGCATAGGCTGTACCGGCGATAGGACCCGAATAGATGTAGCCTGCATGAGGAGCGATAACAGCCTTTGGCGCGGGATCTGGGATATCCCCGGCCTCTTGAATGTAATTCGCAACTGATTGCTCAAGACGCTTAGCTTCGCCGGGATAGAACTGACCGGCTACGGCCGGGTATCGTATTTTTGTCATGCTTATCTCCCCGATTTGATCGACGTCCGATTACTCGCAGGATGGAGACACGAACCGTTTCAAGTCGCTTCAGCTTGTCTCAACTCAGTAATAAGATAATTGCCGCTAATAGCTAATCCATTATCTAGTATAATACATTCAGAACTCGATTTGAACCCCGAGGATTGAAGAGTTTATCATGGAACAGATTGCCGTTACCCGCTCAATTGTAGCCGCTAGCGCACTCGCCGAAGTGGTCTCACGTGACTACGACGTCGACGCCCCACTCCGTTGCCAGCTAATCAGCAAGATGCTCAGGACGCAGGACAACGATCATTATCTGGTCAAGACGCCCAAACAAAAATATGTCGTACGCGTCTACCAGCTTGGAACACACCTGGGAAGGGAGAAATCAGATTATCTCTTTGAGCTGGAATGGTTGAACTTCCTGAGGGACCAGGATCTCCCGGTGTCATATCCTTTGCCAAGGGCTGACGGATCACTCCTGGGGTATTTAAACGCGCCCGAGGGAAAGCGTTATTATGCTCTCTTTAGTTTCTCCGAGGGAAAGCCGATGACGGTAACCAACGAGGAACAGCTGTTTACCTTAGGCGACTACATGGCCCGCATCCATCTGGCATCGAATGATTTCCGAAGTGATCACCATAGACAGCCTATGGATCTATCCTTTCTTGTGGACCGTCCTATTGAACGGTTGAAGGCCTTCTGGTCAGATAACAAGGATGACAAACTTGATATCCTGATTAACTCAGCCGAGGATGCAAAGGATCAGATTCACGATTTATTGAGCAACGAAGAGTCGACAGACGATAGTTGGGGGCCGATCGGCGGTGATTTTCATCCATACAACACACGTTTCATCCAAGGCGGTAAACCCGGATTCTTTAATTTCGACCTTTGCGGCTATGGTTGGCGAGCGTACGATATGGCCGTATTTCTATTAAATGCTAAGCTGATGAAACAGCCTGCCGAGCTGTCGGAAGATTTCTTCGCGGGCTACTACGCCCAACGTCCGCTATCCCGAAATGAACATGCGTCTGTCGCCCCGTTCCTAACGATTCGGCGCGTCTGGTTGACGGGTACATTTAGCACTGTCGAAGGCATCGCTGGTTACACATTCATCGCGCCTGCCCAGCTAGATTTGGACTGATCAGCTATGATGTTGCCGCTTCGCCGTATTCTCGGGTGGTCGGCTACAAACCTCTGTCGCCGGGTTGGACCGCTTGGTCGATCCCTTCGATCAAGTAGCTACTAAATCCGACGGAACGCGGTTCTGCTTTTGCAATTCAGGAAAACTGGACCATGAACGCCATCAAAAAGACCAAATACTGGCACTCGCTTGAAGATGGTCGCATACAGTGCGATGTTTGTCCGCGTGCCTGCAAACTTAGCGAAGGACAACGGGGTCTGTGTTTTGTGCGAGCTCGCCAGGAAGATCAGATCGTCCTCACTACATACGGGCGGTCGAGCGGCTTCTGCGTAGACCCAATCGAAAAGAAACCACTGAACCAATTCTTGCCGGGGACACCCGTTCTTTCGTTTGGAACCGCAGGCTGCAACCTGGGCTGTCGCTTCTGCCAGAACTGGGATATTAGCAAAGCAAGGGAGATCGATACCCTGGCTGATGAAGCTTCCCCGGAGAAAATTGCCCGGGCTGCCAAGAAGTTGGGTTGCCGCAGCGTCGCCTTCACTTACAACGACCCGGTCATTTTCATGGAGTACGCAATCGATGTCGCCCAGGCCTGTCATGAGCAGGGCATTAGAACGGTCGCGGTAACAGCCGGCTATATGAACGACGAACCTCGGACTGAGTTTTACCGCTACATGGATGCGGCCAATGTCGATCTGAAGTCGTTTAGTGATTCTTTCTACCAGAAGCTCTGCGCCGCTCATCTGCAGCCAGTATTGGATACACTCATGCACCTAAAGCATGAAACAGACGTCTGGTTCGAGATTACCAACCTGCTTATTCCCGGTGAAAATGACTCAGATCAGGAGCTAGACGCCTTGACCGGGTGGGTCGTCGAGAACCTGGGACCAAGTGTACCCATTCACTTTTCGGCGTTCCATCCAGACTACAAGATGTTGGATCATCAGCCAACTCCGGCCACGACTCTCAGCAGGGCTCGCGAAATTGCGGTCAGGAACGGCGTCCGCTATCCGTACACAGGAAACGTGCACGATGAGAACGGGGGAAGCACCTACTGCCACAATTGTGGAGCCAGGCTAATCGGTCGCAACTGGTACGTCCTGACCTCCTGGAAATTGGACGAAGCCGGTCGATGCCTGAGTTGTGGAACCATGTGTCCTGGTGTCATGGACAAAAGACCGGGGTCCTGGGGAAGCAAAAGACAACCCGTCCGTCTCTCACGATTTTAGCCGGCGACTTGCCGATTCCTTGCGGCTTGCCGATTCCTTGCGGCTTGCCGATTCCTTGCGACTTGCCGATTCTTGGCCTAGAAGCTAGGATCCGGGGCAAGATCTCGAGATGAGTGACGCTCTCCTGTCAGAAAGAACACAGGTTTGCGATCCTCAATTGGCCTGGTAGATACGGATGGGCTGCCTGATTCAGCTCCAAAAGATCGATTAAGCCTAGTGATTCGCCAAACTTCTTTTGACAGGTAACGTGTTGGTGGCGAAACACTAGGCCAGGCGTCTTAATAAAAAGAATGAAAAGTACATCTGTTTGGCGGCACTTTGACCTCTGGTTAACAGCCGCCGTTCTTCTTTTAACTGCCTATGGCATACTGGCCATAAAGAGCGCCGTTACTGGTGCTCCTGCTTTTGAGACCTATCCTCAGCGCCAGATCATATTTGCCCTGGTGGGCGTCGCCATGATGGTGGTCATGGCCGCCATCGATTACCGGATTTTGACTTCATCCGACTGGTATATTTATGCCTTTTTTATCGCTACGCTCATCTTCGTCTTTTTCCTTGGGGAGATCAATAACGAATCCAGGCGCTGGATCAGTTTGGGTTTCATCCAGTTGCAGCCTTCTGAATTTGGTCGTGTTTTAATCGCGATCACCTTTGCTTCGTTCTTGGTACGCCGCCAACACCAGATAGGACGGTTTTCGAACACTCTATTAGCTTTGGCTTATGTAGGTCTGCCAGTCATCTTGATCTTCATCCAACCCGATCTAGGAATGTCGATCTTGTTCCTGGTCCTTTGGTTTGTGCTTATCTGGCTGGCCGGTCTGCCTCTCTCGCACTTTGCGGTCTTAGCTACTGTGGCCATCATCAGCGCGGTTGTCTTGTTCCCCTCATTGGCCGATTATCAGCAAGAGCGGCTGGTAGCCTTCGTGGACCCAGAGGCGGTTCCGGAACAATCCTTCAACATTGACCAGGCACTGATAAGTGTGGGCTCTGGCGGCTGGTGGGGTAAAGGATATCTTCAAGGAACCCAGAGCCAGTTGGGTTTTCTTCGCGTCCAACACACTGACTTTATCTTCTCAGTTATCACGGAGGAAATGGGCCTGATGCTGGGGTCGCTTGTCGTTCTGGGTCTAATGGGCTTTATCTTGCTGCGCATTATTCGTGTGGCGGCCATCACACCCGATCCCGCGGGGCGTTATATAGCCGCCGGAGTGGCTACCGTTCTTTTCTTCCAAACTGTGGTCAGTGTGGGCATGAACCTCAGGCTGCTGCCGGTGACCGGGCTAACCTTGCCCTTTGTCAGTTACGGGGGTAGCTCGCTAATCACTCTTTATTTGGCCATCGGCGTTGTCCAGTCGGTCCTAATGCGCCATCGCAAGCAGGAGTTTGGATAAGCGTCCGGCGTTCCTTGCCCATTTGTCCCGATCGGTCCAGACGCTTATCATCGCCGCGATTCAGCGCCCTAACATAATTCTACACACTAAAAGGTATCTTTTGTTATGACTGTTCGATTACGAGTCGCGCCAAGTCCCACTGGATATTTGCATATCGGCAACGCTCGAGGCGCGTTGTTCACCTGGTTCTACACGCGCCGGTTCGGAGGCCAGCTTGTCCTTAGAGTCGAGGATACAGACATCAAGCGCACCAAAGAGGGGACAATCGAACTGTTTATGGAGTCTCTTCGATGGCTGGGCATCGATTGGGATGAAGGGCCAGTGGAAGGTGGACCTTTCGGACCATATGTGCAGACCCAGCGAGCAGAGCTCTATCAAGAGTGGGCCCAGTTGCTGCTGGATCGCGGTATGGCTTACAAGTGTTTCTGCACCTCTGAAGAACTAGAACAGCGTCGGAAAGAAGCCCAAAAGGCTCGGCAGACGTGGCTGGGCTACGATCGCCGCTGCCGGATTCTCTCGGCAGAGGATATCGCCCGGCGTGAACAGGAAGGGCTAGGTCATGCCCTCCGGTTCAAGATGCCCAGGGAGGGAACGACCACCGTTCCCGATCTGGTGCGAGGCGATATTGTCGTGGAGAATAACCTCATCGCCGACTACGTTTTGCTCAAGTCAAACGGTCTGCCAACCTACCACCTGGCCCACCCGGTGGATGATCATTTTATGGAGATCACCCATGTAACCCGCGGTGTCGAGTGGTTGAGCACAGCGCCTCTCCATGTGAACATCTTCAAGGCCTTCGGATGGGAAATGCCGGTATATGTGCACCTTCCCTTGATATTGAATCCCAGCGGCCGGGGGAAGCTCAGCAAACGAAAGCAGGCTTTCGACGATGCCGGACAAAAGGTACTGGTCCAAGTTGAGGAGTTTCGCGATGCCGGCTACCTTCCGGAAGCGCTGGCTAATTTTCTGGCCAATGTGGGCTGGTCATTTGGCGACAATCGCGAGAAGTTCACCCTCCAGGAAGCCATCCCGAAGTTCGATCTGGCCGATATCAATCCGGCCGAAACCCGCTTGCCGTACGACAAGCTGGATTGGCTCAATAGTTTATATATCCAGGATCTGGATCCGGTCGAACTGGCCAAAGCCCTGGCTCCCTTCTTGGAAGATGCCGGCTATGAAGTCGAGGTGGACATATTGGCGCTGGTGACGCCATCGCTGGCGGTCAGGCTAAAACGTCTGACCGATGCCATCCCGCTGCTTCGATTCTTGTTCGTCGACGATCAACTGCAAGCGACTGTCGACGACCTTACTGACAAGAAGCTGGATCTGGATGCGGCCCGCCTGGCCTTCGGCCAATCGCGTGATTTCGTTGCCGCCCTCGAGCCATACGACCTGGAACACATCGGTGACGGATTAATAAAGATCGGCGAGCGCAATACCAGCAGCGGCAAGGCCGGCCTTTTCTGGGTAGGATGCGTCTGGCGGTAACTGGCCAGAAAGTCTCGCCACCCCTGTTTGAGTCGATGCTGGCCATGGGCAGAGAGCGGGTTCTCGACCGGCTTGACCAAACTCTGCTGATACTCGGGCAAGATTAAGAGCGAACTTCAAACCACAAGGTAGCGACACCATACTGCCTCATCTCGGGGTAATCACTCCTGATTTTGACGCTTCTGGCAGTTGCCGGGCACCAAGTCGGCGGTTACAATGCGATTGAGGGATAGTTTATAAGTAGAATAGCGGACTTTCAATCCGTTACAGTACCCAATGCAGAAACCAGTTAGTGTAGCTGACAGAGTAGCAATTGGTACAAAGAATAACTTGATGGAGATGAGCAAATTACCGAAGGTGGTTCATCATGGATCGAGTTATGGTAGGTCTATTTGTCATCTGGTCATCACCTCTATTTTTTCATGCTCCATAGAGTCTGCGACAAGCACACCTGCTCCTGATAAAGGTACTTCAACAGTCACCCTCATTGCTTCGGCCACCGACAGGCCATCGACAGGACCATCAGACACGCCAGTACCACCGACGGTCACTGCAGAACCTTCTCCGACAGAGATCGACATTCCTTCTCCAACAGCTAGTTCTGCACCTGAGCCATTGCCGACCGACACGACGATTCCACCGACTTCTACCTCTGTACCGTCGTTGCTTCCAACTTCAACCACTGTTCACGGCTACCTACACATTCTCCATCGCCTAATCCTTTTCCAACATCCGCACACGCGGGCACAGGTTAACTTAGGGGTTGTCCAATTCTAGGGCCGGGACAATCTACAAGCATTTAGGGCACGTTTTGAATCAGAGGATGGTTAGCTACCGAGCATATGTTACTGATGCCACATCGACCAGCGGTTTATACCTGGTAACTCTTTCAGACTGAAACATTTTCGACCTGAAGGATATCGAAAACACGGCGTCAATTCTCGGCAGCAACAACGTCGCACCTCACTTAAGTCCACAGAAAGCTCTCAATAGTCAGGTACGCTTATAGTCAATTGATAAGCCAGCCAGAGATTTCAGTGAACAATTAACATGGAGAAGAAGAGATGAAAGTGAGAGTTTGCGTTCTATCTGTTTCCTTATTGGGACCGTTGGTTGTGATATTTTCGCTGATTGCGGCCGCCCAAGGCCTAGTTGTGTACGAACTGCCGCTCACGTTGAATATCAACCTGGGGGCGGAACCCACGTCTTTAGACCCCGCCTTGGCTACAGGCAGTTCATCCCAAACCGTCGTTGAGCAACTCTTCATCGGTCTGGTGGACCTGGATGATGACACTGGCGAGGTGCAGCCCGAACTGGCTTCTGACTGGACCGTTTCGACCGACGCAACCGTCTATACCTTTACCTTGCGCGATGATTTCTATTGGACCGACGACAATCCGGTGACCGCCCAAGACGTGCGCTACGGTATTCTGCGATCACTTGCCCCAGAAACGGGATCGTTCTATGCCTATGCCTTATACCTCATCAAAAATGCCGAGGCCTATAACACTGGTGCGATCACCGATACCAACCAGGTGGGCGTTACGGCTGTAAACACGACTACACTGCGTGTTGCAATGGAATATCCGTCAGCTCACGCTCTCTCTGTCCTCGCATCAATTAGCTCTGCCCGACCGATGCCCCAGTGGGCCATCGAAACGCATGGCGTCCCTACCTGGACAGAACCGGCCAATATCGTCACCAGTGGACCGTACACACTAACTGAGTGGGTTCATGGCGAACTTATCGTCTTGGATAAGAATCCCGCGTTTGTTGACGCGGCCAATGTCCAGATCGAGCGAATTCAGATGTGGCTGGAGGCAGATTCTGGAACTGCCTGG
>PVMK01161484.1_pt1 | contig 15388 bp, 13 predicted proteins | sample 1853481 | NCBI WGS metagenome assembly PVMK01 (sample SAMN08533507, study PRJNA380276) | Marine sediment metagenome, whole genome shotgun sequencing project.
CGACCTGCCCGCATTGCCTTGAAACCGGTGTGAGGCAAATTTGACAATCTTATTCATAACTCAATGTTTACGCTAACCCAACGCACTATGCATGGCAGGCGGGTATCCGCTTTTTTAGAGTTTCTTTTTCGATCAAACTGGCCGCTTCGGGCCAGCGGCGACTTTGACTCCGGACTCCTATTCAGTCCTGACACCTGACACCTGAAACCTACTTAACCCTGACACCTGAAACCAAGAAAGTTATCTCTGACCTGGTAACACCCTCCGTGCTCGACGACAGCTCAACTGGTTTAGCTTGTCAACTAAGATAGGCCAAACCCCATCCTGGCATACTCCCGGATACTGGCTTTGGCTTCGGCCAGGGTGTGTCCCAGACGCCAGGGCTCCATAAAGCCTTCCAGCAAAAATTTCCACCCTTCCTCATCTTTAAAGACCGTGGCTTCCTCGCAGGCAACCCCGCAGCCTTCCTCGCCGATGACCTGCATTAAGGCATCTAATATATCTTCTCGTTCACTCATAATACCCCCTGGATCGTTATATTTTGTTAGAATAATATTGACATTACCCATTATCTAGCAATAAACATTCAGCGGAACCTGTCAACCAGCTTTTTAAAATATTCATAATTTCAGGAACTTGAATTTCCCGTAAGCGCTCCGGCAGCGTCGACTGAATACGGTGTTTAAATTCACAAAATAAAGTATTCACCCCATTAACACCTGACTGGTTTTATATTACTACATGCTTATCTACCAACATTCCAGTTGAAACGAAGCCCCCAATTTGCAGAAATGATTTGCTATCTTACCGCCTTGACAAGCAGGGGATATTTTTTTATAAGAGCTTAACTGATAATAATTCCTATCTAAAAATTACCAAAGCTATTCGGCTATCTAAGCCTATAATATAATTTCTCTTTATGACCCGATAGCCATATAGTTTACATCTTTTCTGTTCTGAATCGGGAGATCGTTTCTGAAATGAATCGGCGAACTTTTCTTAAAATTGCCGGACTAGGCAGCGTTTCGTTTGCATTTGGCTGCAATCCTGCCCCCAAAAATCTTTTTTCACTGGTTAAAGCGCCTGATGATATGGTCGTCGGCGAAGCCACCTGGTATGCCTCCACCTGCCGGGAGTGCCCGGCGGGTTGCGGTATCCTGGCCAAAAACAGGGAGGGACGGGTTGTCAAAATTGAGGGGAATCCCTTTCACCCAATCAACCGGGGACGAATCTGTATGCGGGGCCAGGCTGCTTTGCAGGATATATACAACCCGGACAGGCTCAAAACTCCCCTGCTCAAAGAAAACGGCCAATGGCGGCCGCTATCTTTCTCAAAAGCCGAGACAATTTTGAAAACCAGGGCCCGCGAAGCTGCCGGCAAAGGACCGGACCGGGTACGGATGCTGACCGAGACGGTGGGCGACAGCATGATGGGGTTGTTTGCGGTGGTTATGCAAAACCTGCAATCCCGGCAACCACTGGTTTTCGAACCCTATGCCTATGAATCCCTGAAAACGGCCAATGAAAAGGTCTTCGGCGTCAACGGGTTGGTGTCCTATCATATGCAAAGAGCGGATGTCCTGTTGTCTTTCGGCGCAGATTTTCTGGAAACCTGGTTATCACCGGTTGAATACGCCCAAAAATTTAAGGCGATGCATGCCCATAAAAACGGCCGCAAAAATCTCTTTTTCCAGGTCAGTCCTTTTCAAACGTTGACGGGCGCCAATGCCGATCACTGGCTGGCCTGCAAGCCGGGTAGCGAATCCATAGTAGCCCTGGGGACTGGTCAGACAGGCCCTGGACATCGGCAAAGGTAGAGATCTTCCCAGGTCCTATCAAGAATCCATGAACAAGGTCACCGCGCCTTACACCCAGGACCAGGTGTTGACGCATTCCGGAATCTCCCTGGAGCTCTATGAAAAACTGATTATCCAGCTTGTGGAGGCGCGTCGTCCACTGGTGCTGGGAACCGGTACGGGTGCATCTGATCTCAACGGCTTGCAAACCAATCTGGCGGTAAATTTATTAAATCTGCTTTTTGACCCGAAATTGCGGCTGCTTGATTTTAACAACCGGCATCGGGTGGAAACGGCGGCCAAACGGTCTGAGGTTTTGAATTTTTTCCTAAATATAGGAATCGGTGACGTCGACCTGCTGCTGCTCAATAAGGTCAATCCGCTATTTTCCCTGCCGCCGGACAGCGGCGTCAAAGAAGCCCTGGCAAAAAAAGAAACTTTTGTGGTCAGCTTCAGCAATTTTATGGACGAAACCGCTGAGATGGCCGATCTTATCCTGCCGGTCCGGATGCCCCTTGAAACCTGGGACGAATACAGCGGCAAGCAACCGATTGTGTCGACGATGCAGCCGGCCATGGGGAAGTTGACCAACGCCTCGCATTTAGGGGATGTACTTTTACACGCCGGATTTGAAAATGATCCGCCGGCCCAAAATTACAAAGCCTGGCTTATTTCCCGACTGGCTGAAGATCACGGCATCGCCGATGAAACCCAATGGGTGCAAACGCTTCAAAAAGGGCGGACAATTCAACGTCACCATAAAAACGGCCCGATCAGGCAAAAAGCTGAAACCGCGGAAGCTGGCCGACATACTGGCTAAAAAAACACAACCCCCGCAATCAGGCCTCGTTTTTACGGCCACGCCGTCCATAAAATTTTTCGACGGCAGAGGCGCCAACAAACCCTGGTTGTGCGAAATTCCCGATCCGCTTTCACGCATCGCCTGGCAGACACCGGTTATCCTCCATCCGGATACGGCCAGGCAAAACGGCATTGCCCAGCAGGACATTATTCAAATTCAAACCGAATCCGGCACCCTGGAAGCCCCGGTTTATGTATCCGAGACGGTATCGCCTTTTATTATGCTAATGCCCATCGGGCAGGGTCACCCGTCGTACGGCAGGTATGCGCAGGAAACCGGCCTTAGCCCTTTGACCCTTCTTTCCGCTAAAACAGATCCGGACTCCGGAGGCTCCAGCTTTACTGCTGACAAAGTATCAATTCACAAAACCGGCCGCACGATGGAACTGGCGCACACCGACGGCAGCCGGACGCAGCATGGCCGGACCTTCGCCCTTTCGGTCGGACTGGAGGAATTGAAAAAAGGCCAACCTCACAAAAAATCCGGCCTGGCCATGAAAGATTTCCCGCTGACCCTTCCGTTACCGGAAGGCTACGATCCCCGGCGGGATTTTTATCCGCCCCATGACCACGAAATTTATCGCTGGGGCATGGTGGTGGATCTGGACAAATGCATCGGCTGCGGCGCATGTGCCGCCGCGTGTTATGCCGAAAACAACATCGGAATCGTCGGCGTCGACCGGGTGCTGGAGGGCCGGGAAATGGCCTGGCTCAGTATTGAACGGTTTCATGAGCCCAGGCAGATGGAAAAAGTAACCTTTCTGCCCATGCTCTGCCAGCATTGCGACAACGCCCCCTGTGAATCGGTCTGTCCGGTGTATGCCCCCCATCATTCCAAGGAAGGTATAAACAACCAGATTTACAACCGCTGCATCGGGACCCGTTTTTGTTCACAGAATTGCCCGTATAAGGTGCGCCGCTTCAACTGGTTTGACTGGCAATGGCCGGAACCCACAAACCTGCAGCTAAACCCGGATGTGACCGTACGCAGCAAAGGGGTGATGGAAAAATGCTCCTTTTGCATTCAACGCATCAAAGCCGCCCATGATATCGCTAAAAACGAAAAACGGCTGATCCGTGACGGCGAAGTTCAGCCGGCCTGTGTCCAGACCTGCCCGACAGATGCGCTTGTTTTCGGCAGTCTGATGGACAGCAGCAGCCGGGTGCGAAAACTCGTGGACAGTCCGCGGGCCTATCAAGCGATGGGATATTTAAATACCAAACCGGCGGTCATCTATTTGAAAAAAGTGGTGGTGGCGGTATAAAATGTTGGAGGTTTGAGGTTGGAGGCAAGGCCTTCGGCCGATGGAGGGTTGAGGCCTGAGGTAGGAGGCAGAAGAGTGATCTTCGATCGCATTAGGCCTGAGGATTGAGGTTAGAGGTAAAAACGGATAGAGAAACACGATATTATGAGTGAATATGTTTTCCCATTTGAGAAACTAAATTAATTTACTACCACCTGGATTGTGAAACATGTCGCAGCTAACTTACGCCCAAATCGATCAGACTATATTAAACACGTTAACACCGCCTAAAAAGTACTACTGGGCAATCGTGTTCCTGTTGTTGGTCGGGGTGCTCATCGGGGCGGCTTGCTGGACTTATCAGGTTTTTGTCGGCATCGGGGTGGGGGGCCAAAACAATCCGGTGGCCTGGGGCACCTATCTGATTAATTTCGTCTTCTGGGTAGGTATTGCCCATTCCGGGACCCTGATATCCGCCATTTTGCACCTTTTTAGAGCCGGATGGCGCAACCCCATTGCCCGGGCGGCTGAAACCATGACCGTTTTTGCGGTCTGTATCGCCGGTCTGTTTCCCTTTATTCATCTGGGCCGCGTCTGGCAGGTTTACTATATGATACCGCTGCCCAACCAGAGAATGTTGTGGCCCAACTTTCTTTCCCCGCTGATGTTCGATGTTATCGCCATCAGCACGTATCTGACGGTAAGCTCTCTGTTCTGGTACACGGGCTTACTGCCGGACCTGGCGGCGGTACGCGATCGTTCCAGCGGGACCCGCTATAAGATTTTTAAAATACTTTCCATGGGGTGGACCGGGGCCCACGAGCAATGGCGTCATTATACCCGCGGGTATCTTTTTTTTGCAGCCCTGGCAACGCCGCTGGTTATCTCCGTTCACAGCGTGGTGTCCTGGGATTTTGCCCTGAGTGGTACACCCGGCTGGCACACCACCATCTTTGCGCCCTACTTTGTGGCCGGTGCCATTCATTCCGGTCTGGCGATGGTGCTGACCTTGATGATTCCCCTGCGTAAACTATTTAAATACGAGCAGATCATCACCACCGAAGTCTTGGAGAATATTGCCAAGACTATCGTTTTCACCGGTTTGATCGTCGCCTTTGCCTATGCAACGGAATATTTCATGGCCTGGTACAGCCACAATTCAGTGGAAATTGAGCAATTTCGCTGGCGCGCGCTCGGCGATTACCGCTGGGGGTTTTACTTCATGGTCCTGTGCAACACCCTGACCCCAATGCTGTTTCTGTTCAAAAAAATTCGCACCACGATCGCAGCCCTTTTTATAATATCGCTGATCATCAATTTCGGCATGTGGTGGGAACGCTTTGTCATTATCGTGGGAGGCGTGGCCCATGGTTTTGCACCCTATGCCTGGGGACTTTATGCGCCCAGTTTGATAGAATACGGCATCATGTTCGGCGCTTTTTGCCTGTTTTTCTTTTTTTTCGTGCTGTTTGCCAAGCACCTGCCGTCTATTTCCATGACCGAAATGAAGGAAATTGTTAAAAAAGGACTGCCGGACCTGGCGGCGGTACGCGATCGTTCCAGCGGGACCCGCTATAAGATTTTTAAAATACTTTCCATGGGGTGGACCGGGGCCCACGAGCAATGGCGTCATTATACCCGCGGGTATCTTTTTTTTGCAGCCCTGGCAACGCCGCTGGTTATCTCCGTTCACAGCGTGGTGTCCTGGGATTTTGCCCTGAGTGGTACACCCGGCTGGCACACCACCATCTTTGCGCCCTACTTTGTGGCCGGTGCCATTCATTCCGGTCTGGCGATGGTGCTGACTTTGATGATTCCCCTGCGAAAACTATTTAAATACGAGCAGATCATCACGGGGGAAGTTTTAGAGAATATCGCCAAGACCATCGTGTTTACCGGCTTGATCGTCGGCTTTGCCTATGCAACGGAATATTTCATGGCCTGGTACAGCCACAATTCAGTGGAAATTGAGCAATTTCGCTGGCGCGCGCTCGGCGATTACCGCTGGGGATTTTATTTCATGGTCCTGTGCAACACCCTGGCCCCAATGCTGTTTCTGTTTAAAAAAATTCGCACCACGATCGCAACCCTTTTTATAATATCGCTGATAATCAATTTTGGCATGTGGTGGGAACGCTTCGTCATTATCGTGGGAGGCGTGGCCCATGGTTTTTCACCCTATGCCTGGGGACTTTATGCGCCCAGTTTGATAGAATACGGCATCATGTTCGGCGCTTTTTGCCTGTTTTTCTTTTTTTTCGTGCTGTTTGCCAAGCACCTGCCGTCCATTTCCATGACCGAAATGAAGGAAATTGTTAAAAAAGGAGCCGGGAGCCATGGGGCCTGAACGCTACCTGATGGGGCTTTTCAAAGATGAAGACCAGGTCGTTGCGGCCGTCAATGAGCTGAAAGCATCGGCTTACACCTTTCATCGCGTGAACAGCCCCTTTCCCAGCCATAAAATAATGAATGCCCTGAATTTAAAGAAAAGTATGGTGGGCTGGTTCACCCTGGTCGGCGGTATGATCGGCTTTGTAGGCGGCTTTGCCCTGGCGATATTCACCTCTGTGCAGTGGGATTTGATCGTCAGCGGCAAACCGATTGTGGCATACATCCCCTTCGTGATTGTCGGGTTTGAGGCAACGATTCTGTGTGCCGTTTTCGGAAACATCCTGGGCCTCCTTACCCAGACACGGTTACCAGGTTACAAATTGATGAAGCATTATGACCCCCGTTGTTCCGGAGAATATTTCGGCGTCCTGGCTTCCTGCGAAGCAAACCTGGAAGACGGCCTGAACGATTTTTTCCACCAACAGGGAGCCGAGGTTCGGGTCTTTGAATGAAAACCCTGCTATCACTTACGGAGCTATGGCCAACGAGAGGAGATATTAAGGTTGCCAAAAATTCTTGAAGATCTCGGTTCTGGAGTAATGGAGTATTGGAATTATTCGATTGCGGATTTGGGATTGCAGATTGCGGAATTTTAAATATGATGTTATCCGAATTTTAATTGTTTCAATCCGAAATCTGAAATTACTTAACTCCAATACTCCTAAATTAGCGGGAATTGAAAATTCCCACGATGGATTACTTTTTTGGGGTTATAGATCCGAAAATCTATCTCCAAAGACGCAGTTGCACTAGAAGTGGTTTCAAAACAACGAAAAGAAAGTCACCGGCTATGTCAGAGAAAACTGTACAATCTGCAGGATCGCATAAATCACCGGCCCTCTGGCTGTTCATGGCCCTGGTCGTCATCGGAGGGGCTGCCTTTGTCTACGGGTTAACCAGCCGGCATCCGGAAAGAGCCTGGCAGGCCTATCTGATTAACTTTCTGTTGTGGTCGGCAATGGCCCAGGGGGCCGTGTTGTTTTCTGCGGTCATGCACATGACCAAGGCCCGCTGGAGCGGACCCTTGTCGGGTCTTTCGGAATCCTTTGCCGCATTTTTCCCGTTATCCTTTCTTTTATTTCTGATTTTGTTCCTGGGAAAAACCCATATCTTTCCCTGGCTGCACGAGGATTTGCACGGCAAAGAAGTCTGGCTTAACATCCCGTTTTTATTCTGGCGGGACTTTTTTGGTTTGTTGATTCTGTATGTGCTTGGCTTCGGGTATCTTTACAACGCGCTGCAGCATAATTTTGATCCGAATCAACCCAGAAGGGGCGTACGCAAATACATTTACAGCGGATGGATGCAAAACAACCGTAATTTGAATCGCGTTAAAAGCAGAATGACCATGTGGGGCGGTTTTTACATTTTGGCATTTGCGCTGGTGTTATCTTTAATCGGATATGATCTGATTATGAGCATGGATCCGCATTGGATCTCGACGCTGTTCGGGGCCTACAATTTCGTCAAAGCGTTTTATGTCGGCCTGGGCGCCCTGATCATCCTGGCATGCATTCTTTATCTGCGACATGGAGAGGCTTCCGGCATCACTTCATCCCATCTGCACGATATCGGCAAATTGTTTTTTGCCTTCTGCCTGTTGTGGGCCGACTTCTTCTATGTCCAACTGATCGTCATTTACTACGGAAACATTCCGGAAGAGACATATTATATCATCGCCCGTACGATGCTGGCGCCCTGGAACAGCCTGGCCTGGACTGTTTTTATCGCGTGTTTTGTGGGTCCTTTTATTATCCTTTTAAATAAGAAGATTAAGACCCAACCGATTTTCATGATGATCCTGTGTTCAGTGGTCATCATCGGCATCTGGCTCGAGCATTTACTTCTTCTGGGGCCGGCCTTAAATCCCGGGACCCAATCAATTCCAATCAGCATTTCAGACGGTCTGATCAGCCTGGGCTTTCTAGGGCTGATGGCAATTGCGGTGAGATATTTTCTAAATGTTTTCCCGGAATTAACCGCCCTTTCAACAAGGAAATAGGACGTTGAAAAAAAATACAGTGCCCATTGTTCTGACGCTTCTGACGCTGATATTCACGGCGGCATTCATTTACTTATTCTATGCCGCCGCGGCAACCGGTATCGGCCCGGAACAACCGATCCCGTTTAGCCACAATGTTCACAACGGCATCAAACAGATACAGTGCCAGTACTGTCATCCCTATGTAGGATATTCCAATCACCCGGGAGTGCCGCCGGTGGAAAAATGCCTGCACTGTCACAACTACATCATCGCCAAGCACCCGTGGATTCAAATAGAACACCGTTATTTCAACACCCAGACATCGACACCCTGGGTAAAAGTCAATTACGTAGCCGAGCATGTGCTCTTCAACCATCAGCGCCATATCAACGGCAAGATTGCCTGCCGGGAGTGCCACGGACAGGTAGAAAACCTACACCGCTTACCGGCTAAAACCTGGCGCATGGGGGAATGCGTAAAGTGCCATCGAAAAAAGAACGCTAATTTAGACTGCTGGCTGGCCTGTCATAGCTAAAGCGTGTTGCGCGTTACGAGTTGCGTGTTGCGGGGTACGCGATGCGGGTCTTTCGATTTCGGATTTCGGATTTCGGATTGAACAGATCTTTCGATTTGGGGTTTGGGATTCGGACTTTTGGATTAAACAGATTGTTCGGTTGAGGTAGGGTGTACGCGTAACCCGAAACACGAAACACGTAACACGTAACACGCAACTCGTAAGTGGGAGAATCTAAATTGTCGACTCCGGATCAAAAATTAGAGCCGAGTTTTGCCACGGCCAAGGCCTTTACACTGACGTCCGCCTTTTGGTTTGCGGTTGCAACCAGCTTCGGTTTGATCGGCGCGGGCTATCTGATTGCACCGGATTTCCTGGCCAACATCGAGTACATCCATTTCGGTCGGGTGCGGCCGATGCATGTCAACTCCGTGCTGTTCGGCTTTGTCACCCCCGGCTTGCTGGCGGCCGCCTTTTATTATTTCCCCAAACTGCTGCGAACCGAACTCTATAGCGAAAAGCTTGGCGTATTGACCGCTATTTTCTGGAATATTACCGTCGCCGCCGGAATCACTGGAATTGCCTTTGGACACACCCAGGGACGGGAGTATGCCGAATTGCCATGGGCAGTGGATATCATGGTGGTGATCAGCTTTGCCCTGGTGGTGTTTAACGTCCTGATGACTATTCGCCGGCGCCAAGAACCGATTTTATTTGTATCCGTCTGGTATACGACGGCCGCAATAATTCTGACATCTCTTACCTATTGTCTGGGCAACGTTATCTGGAAACCGGATACCGGCGCTCTGCTGGGTATTCCGGATGCAATCCTTCTGTGGTTCTATGGTCACAACATCTTTGGGCTGCTGCTAACCCCCATGGCCCTTGGAATTGCCTACTATGTCCTGCCGATTGCCACCCGCAGCCCATTGTACAGCCACACCTTATCGCTGTTGGGGTTCTGGTCGCTCATCATCGTGTACACCCACGTCGGCACCCATCATCTGCTTCAGGTTCCGGTACCCACATGGCTCAAGACCATATCCATTGTCGACAGCATCGCCATGGTGATTCCGGTTATGATCGTTTTGATCAATCTGTGGTACACCGTTAAAGGAAAGCTCGGTGACATCCATGCCGACATCGGCGCCAAATTCATATTTACCGGCACCATTTATTATTTCTTCGTCAATATCCAGGGCTCAATGATGGCGCTGCCCCATGTGCAGCGTATCACCCACTACAACAACTGGGTCGTCGGTCATGCCCACATCGGTGTTCTCGGATTTGCCGGGGTGACGGCTCTGGGCGGCATGTATTTTATTTTGCCAAGAATCACCGGCAAGCCCCTGTACAGCAGATTTCTGGCAGATGTTCAGTACTGGCTGGTACTGATCGGTGTCACCGGTTTTTTCGTGGCATTGACCACTGTGGGGCTGATTCAGGGCAATGCCTGGTACAATGGGGAAACCCTTTACCGAACATTACCGCAGATCCAGCCATACTACATTCTGAGGGCGTCGTTGGGCGTCTTGATTGTGATCGGCGCCTACATAGGGCTATATAACGTGATTCGATCTCTGTTTTTCAATCGGGGAGCTGCAACATGAGAATGACCCCAACTGTCATCATCGTCGGAATACTGGCCCTGTTGATTGCCATCACACTGACAGTGGTCTATTGGCCTTACGCCACCCGTGATATGACGCCTTCCGACATATTTCGACAACGATCGGCGGTGGAAGAAGCCGGCCGTAAAATTTACCTGAAAAACGGTTGTGTATACTGCCACAGCCAAGCCATTCGTTCAATTGACTGGGGCCACGGTGCCGAACGCGTCGCTCAATCCGGAGATTATGTTGCCGATGAACCCGTCGCTTTGGGATCGCAGCGCACGGGCGTTGATTTGTCCCAGGAGGGCGGTGAACACCCTGATGATTGGCGCATTGCGCATTTTATCAATCCGCGCTATACGCGGCCCAATTCCATCATGCCCCCCTTTTGAATGGCTGGGCATGGAGCGCCTTGACACCCTGACCCAGTATATCCAGAGCCTGGGATTCAAAGATGCAGACCGCCGCATGGAACGTCAGCGTTACTGGAAAAAAGAGTCCCTTAAGGCCTTCGAAGCCGGACCGGATTTTAACGCCAAATGGTTGTCGGATATGCTACCGGAGGGGTGGCGTAAAATCCCCAACCCCTATCCGACCTCAACCGCCGGTTTGCAGCGCGGGCAAAAAATTTATCAAAATTATTGTATCGGCTGCCATGGTCCGATCGGCGACGGAATGGGACCGGCCCAGCCCTGGATTTATCCGCCGCCGTTGAATTTCACCATTTTAAAAGGCCGAGGGAATCTCCGGCGGTATCCTATACTATCAAATTATGAACGGGATCACCGGGACGGCCATGCCATATTTCAAGCGCGATTTGGAATCCCAAAAGATCTGGGAAGTCGGCGACTACGTGGCGGTTTATTTCATCAATCAGAGTGATGCCAACACTGATCCGCGCGGCATTGATGCCGCCTGGGAACCCTAGACGGGTTGCGGGTTGCGGGTTGCGGGGCGGGTTGCGGGTTACGCGTTTTTGAATCTCGGTTGTTCTGCAGTTCAGACCGCGAAACACGCAACGTGCAACGCGTACCCATGGCGATCCGATGTCCAATGAGTAGATAATTTAATAACTGGCAAACAAGGATTTTAATAGTGTAATGTATTACCCCTATTACATCGCATACATGGTGGCCGGTTTTACCATTAGCCTGGTGGTGTTTTTCTGGGCACTTAACAACGGACAATTTAAAGACCAGCAAAGGGCCCGCTTTATACCGCTGAAAAGCGAGCCGTCAACAAAGCCGGCAATTGCGTCGCGATTTGCGCGCACTGAAGCAATTGCTTTGTTTTCACTGGTCTGTATTTGCCTGGCATCTTCGGTTGCGGTAATTATATTTTCCCTGCTGAAGGCGAACCGCTAAGGTCGACGGATCCGGATAGGCAAGACCTCTGGCAGCGAAACCCTGGGCAGGTATTATTTCGCAGGAGAAAACAGGTTATGAGATATTTCGAATTATTGGGCATTCAACATTTTGTCATGTATTTGTTTCCGGCAGTGGCATTTGTCGCGCTGTTTATTATCGGACTTGGGTTCTATCATTTTCAACGCAAAGACTCCGCCGAGCGCGAAAGCCGCATCATTGAGCAATATCCCGGAGGCATAGAGGGCCGCAACGCCCCGTTTCCGCTGGTCGTGTATTTGATCATTGCCGGAACGGTTGTCTGGGTGCTGGCCTATATTATTCTAATCGGAGTTTTAGGAGTAAAAATCTGATGGAACAACCTGAGCATAACACCTCCGCCGCAATGACATGGCTGCTCATTTTATGCATGGTGGGCTGGGTGATATTTAAAGGTTGGTTGGCGTTTACGGTTATTGGCGATCTTGGTCCGCCCGATTGGGACTATCGGCCGATCAAAGACGTTCCCGGTGAGTCAGCCTATACCATAAGTAATCCGTATCATCCACTTCCCTATGCCCAGCATGTGCTCAAAGAGCAGGGCCATGAGAAGAATCCATCACATTTGAAAGCGCTTCCGTTTCAAGGTGTTGAATAAATGAAAAAAATAATTGGCTTATTCATCGTTATCGGCATCATTCTTTTGGTGGCTTATGAAGCATTGATGTATTATGACAACAACTTCCGGTACGGGCGCATGCGGGAAACCCCGGCGGTGCGCCCTTATGAAGAGCCCCTTCTGAAGATGGAAGAGGGCCTTGTTCCCGTCAGCGGCGGCGAGGCGGTATACCGCTCCACGGCGGGCATAGACCTGATCGCCCCGCTAAAAATGACTGATGCGGCCGTAACTGATAGAGGAAAAGCCGTCTATTTGACATTTTGCGCCCAATGCCATGGATACAATTATGACGGCAACGGTACCGTCGGTCAGAGTTTCCAGCCGCTGCCGGCCGATTTACGCAGCTCAAAAGTTCAGTCCACAGCGCAAGGTGAGATTTTTAAATCCGTAAGCTATGGCATTGCCGGCGGTCGTCAGCCGGCACTGGAAACGACGATAACCATCGAGGACCGTTGGCATGTCGTCGCCTTCGTCAAGTCCCTGGGCGTCCGATAGTTTCGTTCCATATCAACTTTAATATTATAATCCTAATTAGGATTAAAATTACTATTGGCGCAGTAACGGAAATTCCAAATAACAAATCCCAAATATCAAACGGTTCGACAAGCTCACCGCCCTGAGCCAAGTCGAAGGGCAAATCACAATGACCAAAATTCTAAACTGGACTCAGCTGCCTTAGAAAGGCCCAGGCCGTGGGCAAATTTAGGGGAGTAGTACGGACCTTAACTCACAGTCGGTGGTCTCACGACCGAAGGGCTCGTTTCAGGCCCAATGTTTTGGTCATTGAAAATTGGATATTGGAATTTATTTGTAATTTGGTGCTTGGAATTTGGGATTTAATATATCGGTGTTTGAAGATTAGGATGACTCTCATCGAATACTCCTTGCCAGTACAGCAATACTGCGATATTCCAATTCTTTATGAGCGACACTTCCAGTCATAGCCCTAATCAATCCACAGCGAAAAATAAATTAGTTAACCCCGAATCATCCTGCGACCTCTGTGGCCTTCCTTTGCGCGCCGGGACAGTCGAAGCAGCATTTTCAGACCGGACTTACCGGTTTTGCTGTACGGGATGCCGTCAGGTCTTTACCATCCTGTTCGAAGCAGCCGATTCGAATGACCCGGATTCATTCAGAGAAACTGAGTTATTCAAGAAATGTCAGGAAAACGGCATCATACCGAAATCTGAGGCCGATTTAGTCTCCAAGACGACCACCGCGGACAAAACATCTTCGGACGGAGCAATCCGGTTAGACCCGGAAAATACGGATGCCGGATCTACCGGCAATGGTGATGTACTGAAACTGAACCTGAAAATCGGAAATATGTGGTGCCCGGCATGTGCCTGGTTGATTGACGAGACCCTGAAACAAACTGCCGGCATCATTGATTCAGCGTGCAATTTTTCCACTGACAGGCTTCAGATAAATTACAATCCGATTCAAACAAATTACAATCCGATTCAAACATCCCCCCCTGATATTATCAAAGCAGTGGGTAAATTAGGGTATAACGCCGCTGAACCCGATGAATCCCAGAATGTGCTTGAAGGTCGCAAAGCGTTTATCCGCTTTGCCGTATCGGCTTTTCTGACGATGAACATCATGATGCTGTCCTATGCCCTTTACACGGGATTTTTCATCGAACTGTCCCGGGACACCATCTACAAACTCTCATGGCCGGCTTTCATCATGGCCACCTGCGTGCTGGCCTATGGCGGTTTTGAATTATTCAAAAAAGCCTGGGCCGGAATCACCCATGCGGCTTTCAGCATGGAAACATTAATCATAATGGGCTCATTGAGCGCCTATATTTACAGCACCGTAAACCTGTTTGTCGGCCAGATCCATCTATATTATGACACCACAGCGATGTTGATCACCCTTGTTCTGCTGGGCAAAACCCTTGAGAGCCGTGCCAAAAATCGGGTCTTGGAAAGTTTGGAAAATTTTCTATCATTAAGGCCGACAAAAGTCAGGATTTGCACCGATCAATACCCCGAGGGCCGCTTTGTTTCAGCGCAACAACTGGCATGCGGCGATATCGTCCGGGTCGAGGAAAATGAGATCGTGGCCGCAGACGGAAAAATTACTTCCGGATCAGGATTGGTGGATGAGTCCTCGTTAACCGGCGAACCCCTGCCGGTCGGCAAAGATCCGGGGGACATTATACGAAGCGGTACCCGGATCATCAAAGGACCTCTGAGCTTTAAAGCTGAGAAAACCGGAGAAGACTCCACCCTGGGCCAGATGATGGAAATCATCGAAAAAACCCTGCTGACGAAAACACCGCTGGAGGGAAAGACGGACGTAATTTTGCAGTGGTTCGTTCCGGCCATCATTGCACTGGCAGCAGGCACGGCGCTGGTATGTTGGCTCAACGGCCTTTCAACCGGGGAAGCCATGCTCAGGGCCGTTACGGTCATGGTGATCTCCTGCCCCTGCGCCCTGGGTATTGCCATTCCTCTGGCCCGGGTAGCCGGCATCTCTACCGCCGGGAAAAAAGGCATTCTGGTGCGAGATTTTTCAGCTTTTGAAAGGGCCGAAAAGATCGATGCCTTTGTGTTCGACAAAACCGGGACCATCACGGAAGGAAAATGGAAATTAAAGAAAATTATTCCGATTTCCCGGATATCCTCTAACCAGGCCCTGGCCCTGGCCGCCGGTCTGGAAAAAAATTCCGATCACTTTATCGGTACTGAAATTCTGAGATATGCCAATGATAACAATATCCAACCCAAATCCGTTGGTACCGTCCGTGTTGATGAAAAAGGGTTGATGGTTGAATCCATAGACGGGCAGGTGAAAATCGGCTCGGCGGAGTATCTATCCCGGGAACTTGAAAACGATGATTCCGGATCTGCAGCAAACATACTCAGAAAACAACCGCAGCATTCTTTTGTATTTTTGGGCATCGCAGGACAGCTTGCCGCCGTGTTTGTTTTCGGAGATCGCCTGCG
>PVMK01179267.1_pt1 | contig 15387 bp, 15 predicted proteins | sample 1853481 | NCBI WGS metagenome assembly PVMK01 (sample SAMN08533507, study PRJNA380276) | Marine sediment metagenome, whole genome shotgun sequencing project.
GCAGATGCGCGCGAGCCCCGCGATCGGAAGCGTATTCTGGGTCAGCTTCGCGGGACTCGTCGTGGCGTGGGAGAGGTCGAAGAAGGAGCCACTCTGACCGCTCACACCTCGCAAATCGTAGGAAATGACGATGGCGCTGACGGAGGGGGTCGTGAACAGGGCCGGACCGCCATCGCCGTAATCGATGGGCCCGACCTGGAGACTGACGAGCTGGTCGCCGCCGACGATCGGGTTGACGATCGCGACGCCGACGCCGTTGAGGTCGACGGGGTCGGTCAACCCGTACTCCACGGTGAGGGTCGCCTGGACGGACATCACCGTCGCGCCCGCTCCCCCGGTTGCTCCAACGGCCAGCGCGCCGATCGCGATCGCGAAGCCGATGGCCGCGTGCCGCCGTCGCGCCGCTCGCCCCGCGCTTCGACCCGGTATCACTTCGGCGCCCTCCCACAATTGCAGCCGCACCCGAATCGATCTCCGATATGGCGTAGTCTAACAACTGCAGAGTCGTAGATATTCGGTTTTTTAGAAGATTTCATTATCCGAACGAGTCGGTGACTAGCATCATGAAGGGTTGGCGCCGCATGAGCTTTGGCTGAAGGCCAACGCGCAGCTAGCGGTTCAGTCGGTAGCCGTGGCCCCGAACGGAGACGATATGCCTCGGGTGGGTGGGATTCGGCTCTACGTAGCGGCGCAGGCGCACGATGAAGCTGTCGACGACCCGGGTCTTCGTATCGGCGCGCAGACCCCACACGTCTTGGAGCAGATCGCCCCGGCTGACGGTCTTGCCCTCGCGATCGATGAGGGCTCGAAGCAGGCCCATCTCGCGAACCGTCAACTCGACCACCCCATTCGGTGTCTCGAGTTCGAAACGGTCGAAGTGAACGGTCGCCGCGCCGATCTCGAAGGATCGCATCGAATCGCCCTGGGCGTCCACGCCGTCCCATCGGCGCCGGCGAAGCAGGCCGCGCACGCGCGCGAGCAGCTCATCGAGATGAAAGGGTTTCGTCAGGTAATCATCCGCGCCGTCTTCGATCCCTCGAATCAGATCCTGGGCGGCGTCCTTGGCGGTGAGAATGAGGATCGGGTACGAAATTTCCCGCGGCCCGGATGCGCTGCGCCAACTCGAATCCACTCATGCCCGGGCAACATCACGTCGAGAATCACGAGGCCGAAGGGTCCGCTGGCCTCGTTGAGGGCTTTCTCGCCGGCGGGGCCGTCTTTGGCAATCTCGACCGCGTAGCCCTCGGCCTCGAGGTTGAAACGCAACCCCTCTGCGAGGTGAGACTCGTCTTCTACGATTAGGATCCTATGCACCAGCTTCCCACCCTCGACTCGTCCCCAGTGTAGCGCCACGAATCCCGTGCCCGACGCCCCTCCGCAACCAAGAACTCCTCAACGCAGTGTGACCCGGCAAACTGGGCCCCCGCCAGTGGCACGTAGCGCGCAACCGGCCACGGAACTGCGCGGGCAGCTAGTGGTGCTTCGGTCGATTCCGAACCGGTAACCGCGCGGTCTACTAGGCCCCCGCTGGTGATACTTCGGCCGATTCCAAACCGGCAACTGCGCGCGCGCGGTTGCCGGCCCTCAGTGTCACGACGAACCGACTTCCCGCGCCGTCGCCTTCGCTGCGCGCCTCGACGCGACCACCCTGACGCCGCACGAGATTGCGGACGATGAACAAGCCCAGTCCGAGGCCCGCCGCCGCGCGCTGGACGTCTCGGCCGACGCGGTAGAAGCGCTGGAAGATCTTTCGCAATTCGCCAACCGGGATGCCGATGCCACGGTCGGAGATGTCGACGGAAACGCGACCATCTCTGGGGCCTGAAACGCAGACTTTCACCTCGACGGGTTCGTCGGAGTATTTGACGGCGTTCTCCAGAAGATTGCGAAAGACGACGGCGAGCTCGGTGCGGTCGCCACGAACGATCGCCTTGCACGCTCCATCCAGCACTACCGCGTTGACCGGTAGCTGGTGTCGGTCCCGGATTTCGTCGATGCACGATTCGAGAACTTCCCAGAGCACGACCACACCGCGCGCCGAACGGCGGCCGGGTTCCTCGGCTCGGGCGGCGGCCAGTATCTGGTCGACGGTTCGATCGAGGCGCTCGAGGTCTTCGTCCATTCGCGCCAGGAATTGCTCGCGGTGTTCGCGCTCGAGATTGTGCCGCATCAGGGTGTCAACGTAGAGGCGCATCGAAGCGAGTGGCGTCTTCATTTCATGGGTGACAGCGTCGAGAAAAGCCCGCTGACGCTGATTGACCCGCATCTCACTCACCAACCAGGCACAGAGCCATCCCGTTCCGACGATGATGAGCACGAAGAACGTCGTACCCAGAGCGAGCAGTACCCAGCTGAGCGTCCCGAGCCCCGACGGCGCAATCGGGCGCACCTCGCCGAGCACCAGACACCCAGTACACGACGGCGAGAACCACGGCCAGAATGGCCGAAACGAATCCCAGCGTGAGCGGGAAACCGACAGAACGCCGTGCCATGAAAACCTCTTCGACTGACAGGGTACGATAGAATGAGCACCGCTCCCACGGAGGTTCGGTGCGATCCGCACCCTTTACACCTACTGCGCAAATCCTCGCTGTCCTCGGGCTGCTCGCCGCAAGCGCGGGCGCCGAAGTTCCCGACGAGGGTGATTGCCCCAGATTGGGTGGGCGGGGCGACGAGAGCGCCATCGAGGATGCGATGCCGACACTCGTCCGCGAAGGCGTCGCGTTGGAATACAGCGACCTCCCTCGGTTGCGCGAACTCATTCCCGCGGAGGTCTGGGGCCACCGAAACGTTTTCTTCTCGGCTGGAATGCTGATGAAGATCGGCCCCTGCCACCGTCGCTACCGCTTTCCAGCGCACTTCGTCGATGCCACGCAGCGCTTTGCCGCTGAGGTCAGGCTCGACGCCGACGGGAATCTCTTGGGTTATGTGGCCGGTACGCCGTTTCCACCCGCGTCGATCGCCGCAGACGACCCGGCAGCCGGAACAAAGTGGGCGTGGAACCTGGAATACCGCAACCGCGAAGCGGGGCCGCGGGGCCGCTTCAGGATCACCGACATGCCGAGTCGAGCGGGTGGAGTACAGATCTACACCGGCGAGTTCTTTCACCTGCGAACCAACCATCGAGCGGACCTGGTCGACAGCGCGTTCAAACAACCGGGGTCAGAGGAGAATCTCTGGATCAGCGGTGGGCGTTTCGACACTCCGTCGGAAACGCGGCACCTGGCCTGGCGCCAGCTGCGACCGAATGCCGCCGACCAGCGATCTTCGAGCCCGGACGACATCTTTGTATACGCGTCGACGATGCGGAAGGTTCGCCGATCCGCGACGGCCTGGGTCGACGGCATGTACACCCCGAGTTTTCGGGTGGGAAACGACTGGGGCGGCGGGAGTATCGCGACCGGATCCAACAGCCTTGCGCCGACGGGAGCCGTGAGTGTCTCTTCCGCGCTCTCGCACGCGGCCACCGAGCACGTTCCAGCCGGATTCAACGACCTATCGATTCGGCCCAACGCCTACCGCTGGCGGTTACTCGGTATGCGAGAGGTGCTAGCCCCGATCAACGCAGTCCATGCAGGCTATCCCGACAATCCGATCCGCAACTTTGGAACGTCGGGTCTCGCGTTGGGGAGTGATCGCTGGGAAGCGCGCTACGCGGTGCTCATCGAGGGAAGGGCCCGCGGCCGCGAACAAGGCTTCGACACCCTCACCGCCTACGTCGACTATCAAACCCAACTGCCCCTCTATCTGGTCACTCGACGGGGCGCGGGGCTGATCGTAGACATCGGAATCCCCGTCCACCGCTTCAGCGGCGATGTCGCGGGTTATCCGAACCCGTCGGGCGCCGATCGCGCGCTGGTGTTCGATCCCGTCGCGGCCGTCTACTACCGCGCAGCGGACGGCGGCAGCGGTTGGCGCCGCGAATCCTACGACGTGCGATCAACCGCACCGTCCCCATCCGCACTCCGCGAGATGACCACCACCGACACCCTCCTCCGCGGCCGGTAATCCGCGCAACCACGCTGGGCGCTTGGGCCACGCTCGAACGCTCCGCGTGGGGTCACGCGAGTTCGATCGACTCCTCGACCAGCATGACGGGTATGCCGTCATCGATGGGATAGAGGATCCGGCCGTCTTCGCGGACGAGGCCCTCGGCGATCGGCGAAGTAACGCGCTCCCCGCCGCGGTTGCGCAGGCGCTCCTCGGCGATCTCGCGATTGAGCTGCGTCAGGATGGCTTCAGAGGCCAGCGCGACGGGTTGTCGGGTCTCCGGGCAGACGAGTATTTCGAGCAGATCCGGACTGATGGGCATTGCACGATCCTCCTACGACTTACGCGGCTGAGGCCTCGCCGCCGGGGCCGCAAATCTCCCTGCCGAACGGTACTTCGATCGCGTCGCCCCGGGCACTCCCCTCTGCCGCCGAGTCGATCGAGTCGTTCTTTATAGCATCGAAGATATTGAATTCATTTACGAAATTTGGTGCGGGCGCGATTTGCATCCAGATCCTCAACCTCGGGTGGTTCAGGGTCTGAACAGCGGGCGCTCCGCTCGTGCCAGGAATCAAACGGCAGTTGATCTCAGGCGAGCGGTCGCGAGGGGCCTGGTTCCGGCTCGTCGTGGCCGCTCCGAAAGCCCGGAAATCCGCCAGGCGCGATTGAAACCGAGGCCCATCGCCTTGACTAGCCCCACCTTCCTGTAGTATCCCAGCGCCCGTCAATGGCCCGTCTAGAAGCGCCCTTCGGGCGTTTCCCGGCTGTTCTGCTTGCTTTGGCACCCACGTTCCAAACGGTTCCGATGGAGTCCTGAATGGAAACGCTGGGCATCCCAAAGAGAACGGGGGGCGAGACGCGGTGTTGTTTGGATCGTCGCAGGCATCGGCGATGGGTCTGCGAACGAATCCGCAGGCCGACTTGGGAATCGACACTCCGAAGGGGCCGGCAGTTCGCGCATGACCAGCAAACGTCCGAGGTTTCGCCGCCTCCTCACCACTCTCGTAGGGATCGCCGCACTCGCCGTCGCGAGCGTTTGCCGCGCAGCCTGCCTCACTCGCCACGGCCGCGGGCGCAGATGCCCTCGTCGCCCGCAGCGTCTGCGAGGCGCACGAACTCCGGGCGCTCAGGGAAGAAAATCCCGATTTGGAAATCGAGATCCCGCGAGAATTCGACACCCCGTGGCCGAGTCCGATCGCCTGTCTTTCCCATGCGGCTGCGCTCGATGAAGATACGCCCGGGACTCGTGCAACCGATTCCCGTTCAGCCACAAGCACCACGCGGGTAAATTTGGGATCGACTGTCAGTACTGCCACTCTGGGGACGGATCGCTCACCCGCCGCCGGGGTTCCCCTCCGTCGAGACGTGCATGGGCTGTCACCTCCAGTTTCCGGCGAGTTACGACGAGCTTTCGGGCATCCGGACCCTCAAGGAGTACTGGGAGAAGCAAGAGCCGATCCCGTGGCTCCAGATCCATCGCCTCCCGGAGCACGTCCAGTTCCGGCACAACCGGCACCTCCGGGCGGAGCCGGTAGTGGAATGCCAGCAGTGCCACGGACCTGTCGAGGAATTCGACAAGATTTTCATGTTCGAAGATACGAAGTGGTGGCCTTGGGGGCTGCCCACCCGGACGCTCGAAATGGGTTGGTGCGTTCAATGTCACCGCGAGAAGAAAGTTTCACAGGATTGTTACACCTGCCACTACTAGGCGTGGCTGACTGGGAAACTCCCGGGGATAGGAATCAATGCCTGAAATCGATCGCCGCAATTTTCTAAAGCTCGTTGGTGTGAGTGCCGGCGCAGCTGCGGCCAGCGGTTGCAATGATCCCGTCCAAAAGCTGATCCCCTATGTCGTTCAGCCCGAGGAGATCACGCCGGGCCTCGCGGTCATCTACGCGTCTACCTGCCAGGAATGCCCAGCGGGCTGCGGCCTCCACGTTCGCACCCGCGAAGGCCGCCCCGTCAAGCTCGAGGGCAACCCCGGTCACCCCGTCAACCGGGGAGCGCTGTGCGCGCGCGGACAGGCCAGCATCGGTCGAACCTACCTGCCGGATCGCTACCCGGGGCCGCTGAAGCGCCAGTCGGACGGGAAATTTGCTCCCATCACCTGGGAAGAGGCACACGCGCTCGTGGCCCAGAAGGTCACTGCCGCCGGCGACCGAACCCACGTACTCAGCGGCTCGGTCGGACCGACCCTGAGCGGGCTGATCGATCAATGGATCGCCGCGGTGGGAGGGGCTGGCCGGACCGTCTACGAGCCCTTCGATTACACGGCGCTCAAGGAAGCTTCGCGCTCCGTCTTCGGCGTTGCCAGTCGACCGCGTTTCGATCTTTCGCAGGCCGACTTCATCGTCGACTTCGGTTCGGATTTCCTCGAGAGCTGGACCTCGCCCGTCGAACACGGGTGGCAGTTCGCGGATGCGCGGCGCGTCGATCAGGAGGGCGGTGGAGCCCGCCTCGTGTACGTCGGGCCGCGGCTAACGCTCAGCGCCGGCAATTCCGACGAGTGGTTGCCCGCGAAACCCGGCACCGAAGGTGTCTTGGCGCTCGGTATTGCGCGCGCGGCACTCGACGCGGCTCGGGCCGCCGGCGCAGACGTGCCCAACGCGGACCAACTTCGGGGAATCCTCAGCGACTTCGGCGCGAACTCCGTCTCGACGATCACGGAAGTTCCTGCGGCGACGATCCGGCGGCTCGGCAAGGCGTTCGCCGCCGCGGACCAACCGGTGGCGCTGCCGCCCGGTGTCGCGCTGACGAGTCGCCGTGCCACGGCTACGGCAGCCGCGGTCCTGATCCTCAACGCGGTGGTCGGCGCGATCGGCAAGACGGTCTTCGTGGTACCCGACGGAAATGCGGCCGATCAGGTTGCGAGCTTCCGCGAGGTGGCTCAACTCGTCAAGCGGATGAAGGCTGGATCCATTTCGGTCTTGCTGGTCCACGATGCCAACCCCGTGTATTCGATGCCCGGCGACTCGGGTTTTGCGGAGGCTCTCGAGAAAGTCGGCTTCGTAATTTCGACCGCCTCCGGGCCCGACGAGACCAGTGAGCGTGCGGATCTGATCCTTCCCGACCACACGCCGATGGAAAGTTGGGGCGACCACGCTCCGCGACCCGGTGTGCGTTCGATCGTTCAGCCGACCATTCGCCCGCTGAACGACACCCGGGCATCCGGCGACACGCGGATCGAGTCCGCCAAGGCGAGGGGCGAGGCCACAGCTGCGCAGTTGCCGAGCGGAAGCATCCGCACGGTTCTCGAAGAGGCGTGGTCCGACACCGACTTCCGCGCGGCGATCGCCGCGGGTGGCGTGTTTGGCGAAGAGGCCCTGGCTGGCGAGGTGACACTCGCGCCAGGCATTTCGGGCCTCAGTTTCAAGGAACCTCGCTTCGAAGGCGATGGATCGTTCGTGCTGCTTCCGGTTCCTTCCCCGCTGCTTTCCGATGGTCGCGGTGCGAATCTACCGTGGCTACAGGAAACGCCCGACCCGGTCATGAAGGTGACCTGGCAGTCTTGGGCGGAGATCAGCCACACATCCGCGGAGGCGCTTGGCGTCGAATACGGTGACGTGCTCGCCGTTCGGACGAGTGTGGGCGTGGTCGAGCTGCCAGTTGTGCCGAGAGGCGGAATCCGCGACGACGTCGTCGCGATTTCCATCGGCCAAGGCCACAACGTCGGTTTCTACGCCTCGCGCACCGAGGATGGCAAACCCGGTGGAACGCGTGGTGTGAACGTGATCTCGATCTTGCCCGCGCTGGCCGATGAATCGGGAGGACGCGCCTGGTTGACGGCGCGAGCCAGCGTGCGCGGAACGGGAGCCCACCGACGGATTCCCAAGACCCAGGAGTTCGACAACAAGCGCGGCCGCCAGCTCGGCGAGGCTGTCTCGCTTGTAGCGCTCGCCGAGGGAGCGAAGGCTGCCGAGTCGCACGGCGACGAACACGGCGGCGGTCACGAGATGCGCAGACCCTACGATCCCGTCGACGACAGCGCCGACGAGAGCTTGTATCGCTGGGGGATGGCGATCGACCTCGATCGTTGCAACGGCTGCAGCGCGTGCATCGTCGCGTGTTCGATCGAGAACAACGTGCCGACGGTGGGCGAGGAGATGGTCCTGCTCGATCGCCAGATGCAGTGGCTGCGGATCGAGCGTTACATCGGGGACGGCTTCCAGGAACTCGTCACGGGCCGCAACCTTCCCACGGACCACGAAGAACTCGGCAACACCGATGTCCGCCACTCGCCGATGATGTGCCAGCAGTGCGGCGCGGCTCCGTGCGAACCGGTCTGCCCGGTCTTTGCGACCTACCACAATCCCGAGGGATTGAACGGGATGATCTACAACCGCTGCATTGGCACGCGGTACTGTTCGAACAACTGCCCTTACAAGGTGCGCCGCTACAACTGGTACGACTACGCGATCGAGAACTTGCACGAACCGATGAGTCTGCTGCTCAATCCCGACGTGACCGTGCGCGGTCAGGGTGTGATGGAGAAGTGCACGTTCTGTATCCAGCGGATCGAAAACGGACGCCAGGTCGCGAAGGATGAAAAACGTCCGATCGCGGACGGAGAAGTGACGCCCGCTTGTGCGCAGACGTGCCCCACGCAAGCGATCACGTTTGGAAATCTCAAGGACGACGAGAGCGCGGCTTCGAAAAAAGCGGACGAGGGTGAGGCGCGCGCCTACCACGCTCTTCATGTGTTGAACACGCGACCCTCGATTACCTATCTCGCGAAGGTGAGGCGGGGCACAGAGGGAACCGAAGCATGACGCCGCCGAGTACCAACACGGTTGCTGGGATGATTCGACCGGTTCCGATGCCGCCGGATTCCCAGACCAATCGCGACCTGCTGGCCGTGATGAAGGGAACCTCCTCGGGCTACTGGTTCCTGCTCGGGCTGGCGCTCTTCTTCATGCACCTCGCCGGCGCGATCTGGGTCTATCAGGTCTACAAGGGGTTGGGCATCGCGGGCTACGCGCACCCCGTCTTCTGGGGTGTTTACGTCGTCACGTTCGTCTTCTGGGTTGGTATCGCCCACGCGGGCACACTGATCTCGGCGATCCTGTTCCTGTTCCGTGCAAAATGGCGCAATGCGATCAACCGCGGCGCCGAAGCGATGACGGTTTTTGCGGTGCTGACGGCCGCGCAATTCCTCGGTATCCACGTCGGTCGGATTTGGAAGTCCTATTTCATCCTGCCGTACCCGAATCAGCGTGGCCTCTGGGTGAACTTCAAGAGTCCGCTGCTCTGGGACACCTTCGCGATCGGCACCTACGCGACGATTTCGATCCTGTTCCTCTACGTGGGATTGATTCCGGACATCGCGATCGCGCGCGACCGCGCGACGGGCTGGAAAAAGGTCCTCTACACGGTTCTTTCGCTCGGCTGGGTGGGGAGTTCCAACCAGTGGAAGGCCCACAATCGCTCGGTGCTGCACCTGTCCGGCCTCGCGACGCCACTCGTGCTCTCGGTTCACAGCGTCGTTTCCTGGGACTTCGCGGTGGCGCTCGTGCCCGGCTGGCATACCACGATCTTTGCGCCGTACTTCGTGGCGGGTGCGATCTTCTCGGGCTTTGCGATGGTTCTCACGCTGATGATCCCGGTGCGCCGGATATTCGGCCTCGAGGCCTACATCACCGATTACCACTTCGAAAACATGTCGCGCTTCATCTTGTTGACCTCGATCATCTGCGGCTACGCGTACGCCTCCGAGTACTTCATTTCGTGGTACAGCGGCGTCGAACCCGAGCAGACGGCCTTCTGGCTGCGTGCGTTCGGTCCCTATTGGATCTCGACCTGGGTGATGATCATCTTCAATACCGTCTTGCCGCAGCTGCTGTGGTTCAAGAAGTTACGCGTCAATGTGCCATTCCTCTTCGTACTCTCAGTGTGTATCAACATCGGGATGTGGTTCGAGAGGTACGTCATCATCATCTCGGCGCTGTCGCGCGAATACAATCCGGCGGTCTGGGGTGAATTCATTCCGAGTTGGCCCGAGATGGGCATTCTCGCCGGGAAGCTTCGGTTTCTTTTGCACGTTCTTCCTGATCTTCCTCAAGCTCTTCCCGATCGTCGCGATCGCGGAGATGAAGGAGATCGCGATTCATGAGAAGGCGCATGGCGCTAAGGAGACTCACTGATGACGAGGCTCGTTGGCGTATTCGAGCTCCCCGCCCATGCGGCTGCTGCCGTCAAGCAGCTGCGCGGCCGCGGGTACACGGACCTCGAGACCTATGCACCGGCTCCCTTCCCCGAGGTAGAGGATGCGGTGGATCCGAAGCCCAGCAGGGTCCGGCTGCTGACCTTGATCGGTGGCCTTGTCGGTGTGGTCACCGGCTACGCGATGACCATCTGGATGGCGAACAACTGGCAGATCATGATTGGCGGCAAGCCGTTTACCTCGATTCCGCCCTACACGATCATCGCCTTCGAACTCACGATCCTCTTCGGTGGCATATTGACAGTGGTCGGTCTGTTCATCTTCGGAAAGATGCCGAAGTTCAAGCTCGATCCCGCCTACAGTTCGAGATTCTCTGCAGAAGATTTCGGTGTCGTCGTTCGCTGTCGCGAGCAGGACGTCGCCGAGATCGACTCGCTCCTGCGAGAAAACGACGCGACGGAGGTCAATCTTGTCGAGTCGTAGGACGCAACGCCTGTCGCGTTCGCTGTCCGTCCTGATCGCACTCTCGCTGACCACGATGGTGGGCTGCTGGGAGCAGTGGTCGAACGATTGGTTCCCACAGATGAAGTGGCAGAAGGCCGTCCAGGCTTATGAAGAAGTGACCCACGCTGGCCAGGAGCAGGGCTTTATGCCGCCCGAGGGCACCGTCCCGATCGACGGCGGCGAAGCGCCCGTGTCCAACGTCATCGATGCGGCTTCTGACGTGCTCGTGAATCCGCGCCCGGCGAACTTCGCATCGATCGAAAACGGGCGCGTGCAGTACGAGCGCTTTTGCGCGACCTGCCATGGGCTGGGGGCCCTCGGCGATGGACCCGTGAGCGTGACGGGTGAGATTATCGGACCGCTCGCTGGCGTGCTCGCGCTCGCAGGCCCGATGAGCATCGCGCGAATTCGCAGCGATGGGCACATCTACACCACGATTCGCTACGGGCGTCGGCGCATGCCGAACTACAACCGAATTCAACCGGACGACCGCTGGAATATCGTCAACTACCTTCGATACCTCGGAAACCCGAATGGGAGTTTGAAGTGAGCGCGTTTGAGCTGGAGCGAGCGAATCCGCGCGATTTGCCGATGTCTTTGGTTGGCATTTGCGGCGCATTGATGGCGATCGGCATTGCATCGTTCGCATATGGCCTCTCGACGGATCCGGATACCGCCTGGCGCGCCTATCACGTCAATTTCATCTACTTCGCGACCCTCGCGCAGGGTGGCCTCTGCCTGGCCTGCGCGATCGTGATCATCGACGCCAACTGGCCCGGGCCGATTCGCCACGTCGCCGAGGGCCTCGCCGCGTGGGTTCCGCTCAGCTTTGTGCTGCTTGCGATCGCCTATTTCGGCCGCGAGTCGATTCACACCAATTGGATTCACGGTGCGCCAATGGGTAAGGAGGGCTGGCTCTCGATCCCGAGGGTCTACATCACGGACCTCGCGATCCTGTTCGTCCTCAGCGTGCTGTCGGTTCGTTTTCTCAAGCTCTCGGTGCGGCCCGCGCTCCATGGCGCCGCGGAGCGTGCGCCCTACGCCAAGGGAATGTTCGCGCGCTGGAGTGCGAACTGGCGCGGTGACGATGCCGAAATGGCCGAATCGGCCCGGAAGCTGCGGGTGCTCGCGCCGATCATCGCGCTCATCTACGCGTTCGGTTACACGGTCGTCGGCTACGACCAGGTCATGTCACTTACCCCGACCTGGTTCTCGACGATGTTCGGCTGGTGGTTCGGATGGAGCGGTTTCCTGTCGGGAATCGCGATGACGACGGTCATCTGTGTGCTGCTTCGCAATGCGCCGGGTTGGGAGGGCGAGCTCACCAAGGACCGCTTCCACGACCTCGGCAAGATGCTGTTCGCGTTCTCGATCTTCTGGATGTACCTGTTTTTCTCACAGTACATCGTGATCTGGTACGGGAACCTGCCCGAAGAAACCCAGTTCTTCGAGCTACGCCTCGGCTCGCAATTCCTCCAGGACAGCTGGTACATCAGCCTCGAGCGATTCAAGGAGCCCTACGTGGCAACCTCGATGATCGCATGGGCGGGTTGCTGGATCATTCCGTTCTGGATGTTGCTCGGCCAGGCGCCCAAGCGCAGCTGGTACATCGTGGGCCCGGTTGCGGCCATCATGCTGGCCGGCTTCTGGCTTGAGCGAAACATACTGGTCTGGCCTTCCCTGGTTCCGGATGACGGCCTCGCGTGGCTCGGGCCGGTTCAATTGGGAATCGCGGCGGGATTCTTCGGCGCCTTCGCGCTCGTCTTCCTGATCTACAGCCGCATCTTTCCGACGCTGCCCGTCCCGCGTCGCTAGAGCCCGCGCGCTAATCTTTTCGTGTGAGTTTCAGCTTCGACTCTTTCGCGGGTACCGGCAATACGTTTCCCCTGCGCGGCGAGCACTCCCCGATCGTGCTCGATGACGGCGGGATCAGGCATCCCCGCAACTCCCGTCGCGTTCGACAGATTGTCACGCGCTATCGGGACATCACCCATATCGCCGTTTCCGCGCAGGCTTTGTGGATCGGCGCGAAAAATTCCGTGTATTTGCTTCCACGCGGAAATTTCAAAAACTACGATGCTCCCGAGCACCTCGCTGACGCATTGCGCGAGCGAATTCGGAGCTTGCCCGACGGTGCGCGCCGCCTCGAGAGCATGAATCGGCTCGACCAGATCTGCGAAAACGCACCCAAGCCGCGCGCGACGCAAACACTCGTCGCAGTGTGCATATTGATCTACCTGGTCCAGCTGGCGCTGGGCTTTCGGGTCACGCTCGCGGGTCACTACAGCCCAGCGCTCGTCGCAGATGGGGATGTCTGGCGCATCCTGACCGGCAACCTGCTTCACGCCCAGGGCGGTTTCATGGGCTTTGCCCACATTACGCTCAATCTGCTCGCATTGATGGCCCTGGGTTTTCTCGTGGAGCGCCCACTCGGCTCCGTGCGAACCGCCTGTGTGATGGGGCTTTTCCGCGATTGGCGCGATGGTCACCGGTGGCCTGTTCGATAATTCCCTGGTGGTCGGCGCATCCGGCATTGTATTTGGTCTGGCTGGAAGCGTTCTCTGGTTGGACTACCGACACGCCGAGGAGCTTCCCGCCTGGTGGCGCTTTCCGCGTCGCAGTCTCTGGATCATCCTGGCGATCAATGTCGTCATCGGTGTAGTGACTCCGTTCATCGCACTTGCCGCGCATATCGGCGGTCTGATTTCGGGTGCGATTGCGACAGCATGCGTCGGACGTCGCATTTCCACCCGGCCGGCTCTGTGGGTTCGAGCGACGTTCAGCGCGCTGTTGATTGCAACGGTGATTTCGGTGGGTACGGCGAGTATGGACATCTTTGCCGACGGGGATGCGGCCGCCCGCTACGCGGCGCGCACGGCGCGGCTGCCCGGAATCTCTCCGGACGAACTCAACAACTACGCCTGGACGATCGCCATTGCGCCGGGGGTGACGCGGGAGGAGCTCGAGGCGGCGCTACTGCTTGCAGAGCGCGCGGTCACGGAAACCAATCGCTCGGAGGCCACCATTCTCGACACCCTCGCCGAAGTGCAGTTCGGACTGGGTATGGACGCCGCGGCCATCAGCGCGATCGACGAAGCGATCGCCTTGGAGCCCGACGATACGTATTACCACGAACAGAGGCGCCGTTTTGCCGGCGAGCGAGCGCGCGGCGATCGGCCGGAGTACGTCCCACCGATGTTTCGCGAGCCGAACGAAGTCGGCCCTCCGGTCGAGGCCGAGCCGGAGGAGCCCGGGCTCAGGGTGTGATCTCGTCTCCGTCCTCGGCGATCACGATGCGTCCATCGAAATCGTCGTCCACCACGCTCGTAATCTGCAGGTCGTAGACGGGCGGCGGGCGCATCCGAACCAGCACGAGAGTCTCGACGCCGGCCTGCTGGGCGAGTGCGCCGACCGCGTCGATTGCCGTGTGCTCGCGCGCCGCGCGCAGCAGCAACTCTGGATCTTCGTCGAATTCCATCTGCTCCGCGACTTCCGGCGGCGGGATGTAGACAGCTTCATGGACCAGCAGGTTCGCGCCCTTCGCGAACGCGATCAGTGCGGCTTCGGCCCATCCGGTCCCCGCGATCACCGCGGAGCGGCCACGCGCTTCGAATTGGTAGGCGAGTGCATCGATCGGGCCACCGGGAAGTTCGCCAGCTCGAACCCGGAGTTCTCCGACTTGCTCCGACCAGCCGCCGGAGATCTCGACGACATCGAAGCTCGGCGCGGCCGATCGGATTCCCATCCCACCCGCACGCGCTTCGAACCCGGAGCGATGAGCGGTGATCAGCGCATCGGTGAGTGTGCGGGTGCCCGGCGGCCCCACGACCCGCAAGGGTGTCTCCCGGCCGTTGATCCAGCCGACGAGCAGGAAATCGTCGAGGCCGATGACGTTCTCGGGCAGCAGGCTGGTGAGGTAGACGGTATCGGGCTGCCGAACGGGAATCCCAGCGAGGCGCAGTCCATCGGCCAGGCCGCGGCCCGCGTCGACGAGAACGACTCGCTCGCCGAGCCCGATCGCGGTCGCGGGGCCGCGTCGCGCGGGGTTCTCATGCCGATCCCCGGTTCCCACGGTGATGACGGTCAGGCGAGCGTAGTCGCGCGGGTCGAGCGGCCCGACTCGATCGACTTCCTGCTCGAGCCGCCAGGCCCCACAGGTCAGCACCCAGGCCATGGCTGCGACTGCGGTGACGACGAAAAGCGAGGCGATGCGGAATGGGAACACGATTGGCCTTCCATTTACGGCATTTGGGCAGCCGTGGTGTCGAACGAGCTCGATTCTAGCGGCATCCGCCGCACCGCGTGGCCGGTGCGCTGGAGCGAGCCGCGGTCATCCGATACGTTCTGCCGTCAAGGGGGCCTCACTCGCCCCCGAGTCTCGCGTCCGGTCGATTGTGCCAGGGGGCGAGGCGGCCCGGAGGGGAGGTAACGGCGACCACCCCGAATACCGGGACTGGAGGCGGGGTCTGGGCCTCGCTGGGTGTCCTCGACGCCGGAACGGAGGTGATTCGGTGCATCATAAACAAACTACGGTGAGTGAGGTGGTGGCGTCCTAGACGCCGAACCGAATTTTCAGATCGTTTCGGTGTAACTGGGACGCACGATTCCCAGAGCCACCGCCCCGGGAGCGCGGGCACCGTAGCCGCGTAAGGGTCACGTACCTGCTCCCGGGGTTTTCTTCTCTCTGCATTCACGATCGAATGTCGTTCGATCGAATTCTGTTCTGCAGCGCA
>PVMK01119076.1_pt1 | contig 15386 bp, 13 predicted proteins | sample 1853481 | NCBI WGS metagenome assembly PVMK01 (sample SAMN08533507, study PRJNA380276) | Marine sediment metagenome, whole genome shotgun sequencing project.
CTTCTGAATCTGTTGACCAATGCTTTAGGGGCGATGCCAGACGGCGGCGAGTTGTGGATTGTTGCGCGACGTACCGCTGATGGTGCTTTAATTACAATTCGTGATACGGGGCAGGGGATCCCCGCAGATCGACTTGCTCTGATCTTCGAGCCATTCTATACCACCAAAGGAGCGGGGACCGGTCTGGGCCTCTCTATCACTCATACCATTATCACCAGTCATGGCGGGCGTATCGATGTGTTGAGCCAGGTGGGAGAGGGTACAGAATTCAGTATTTATCTTCCTGATGGTGGCCAAAATTAGCCCCCTGGCGAGATAACTCAAGTCCTGTCTCTAGAAAAAAAAATTAAATGTGGCCAGTTTTGGCCATATTAAATTGTTCTTCCCCCTCTTTGTCGTTACTATGTTTCCTGTCAATAGTTCCCTTGCGTATTAATTGAGGAGAGTCTTTTATGGAACGCATCCTGATCGTGGATGATGAGGCCTTTATTCGTGAGAATCTTGAAAGGATTCTTGAGGAAGACGGCTATCACCCTTTTTCCACTGATAATGGTGATGACGCAGTTAAGGAAGTCAGTGAGGCCGATGTCGATCTGGTTTTGCTTGATCTGAATCTTGGCGCCCAGAGCGGTCTTGATGTATTGCGCGCCATGCGTGAGATTGATCCCGGTGTGCTGGTGATCATTATTACCGGTTATGGCACCGTGGAAAGCGCTGTCGAAGCACTGAAGATGGGCGCTTATGATTATATCAAAAAGCCGTTTAAGGCCGACGCGATCCGCCTGATTGTGCGTCTGGCTCTGGAGACTCAGAACCTGCGTCGTGAAGTCCGTCAGTTACGGCGCGGCAGTCAGACCCGGGAGGTCTCCGGAGACAACATCATGGTTGGTTCAAGCGAACAGCTGACTCAAGTTTATCGGCAGATTCGTGAGGTTGCCAAACATGAAACCTCTACCGTTTTAATTACCGGTGAATCAGGAACTGGCAAGGAGTTAGTCGCCAGGGCCATCCACCAACTATCACCTCGCAAAGATAAACCCTTTGTGGAGATCAACTGTGGCTCCTTACCGTTCAATTTACTCGAAACTGAACTGTTCGGACATGAACGAGGTGCTTTTACCGATGCCAAAAACCGTAAAATAGGTCTCTTTGAGGAAGCCAATGGTGGTACGATTTTTCTTGATGAGATTGGTGAGATGGATCCGAGTCTTCAGGTCAAACTGCTCAGGGTTCTCGAGGATCGTAAAATACGTCGGTTGGGCGGCAATAGGAATATCGACATCGATGTCAGAATTGTGGCTGCCACCAATCTCGAACTAAAGGAGGCCATCGAACAGAAGGCTTTTCGTGAGGATCTTTTCTATCGGCTCAATGTGTTCCCCATTCATGTGCCGCCGCTGCGAGATCGTCGCGAGGATATCCCGCCACTGCTGGAGTTTTTTCTCAAATACTACAGTGAGGAATTTCGTAAGAATGTCCGTGAGGTCTCTCGCGCTGCCCTGGATTTGCTGATGCGTTATCACTGGCCAGGCAATGTGCGTGAACTACGCAACGTCATGGAACGAATCTGCATCATGCATAACCAGGAAATCATTACTCCTGAATGTCTACCCCGTGAAATCTGGGGTGACAAACCACAGAACGACGCGTCATTTGATTACCAGATTCCACCTGAAGGTATTTTGTTCGAGGAAATCGTCGGGCGTTTGGAGAAGGATCTCGTCGCTCAGGCAGTCGCGATTACCGGTGGTAATGTTGCCAAAACAGCGCGTCTACTTAACCTGCCTCGTGGCACTTTACGCTATAAAATGGATAAATATGGGCTGACTGAAGGGGGATGATTTACCCCCTTCTTTATACACATCCCACAGGTTTTTGTGGCTATGCAACCATTTGTGAGAGATTTGTGAGGTTAATGTGCTATTGTTCTGATCAACAATATTATCTCACCGATAATAGCAAACTCGGGGTAACCCGAGGACGCAAAGCCACGGGTCCATTAATCCCACGAAGGGAGGATGGACAGCCGGGTTGCCGAAGAAGGGGTAGCATGTGATATAGAACCCGTCTCCGGTGCCGAGAGACGGGTTTTTTGTATGGTGGTATCAACGGAGGGTGTTATGGATGCAAAGCCAATTGCAGTTATTGTTGACGACAGCAAACCTTTTCTTATGTACCTTTCGATTCTTTTGAATCGTATGAATCTTGAGGTCCTGCCTGTTAATAACGCTGCCGAAGCACTCGAAATAGCACGTGTCACCCGTCCGCATCTCATTACAATGGATATGATGATGCCAGAGATGGATGGTCTGAAGCCCTTCGTGCAATCCGTGCTGATAAGGTGCTCGCTGACCTGTCGGTCATCATGATCTCCAGCTACCAGGACAAAAGTCGGCAATGGGAAGCGTTGAGCCTCGGCTGCATCGATGTGCTCGACAAGCCGGTGGACCTGCGACGACTGCACAAGGCGATTCAACGCTGTGATCTTTATTCTGGTGGCCGCCGGCGCTACTTGCGGACTCCTTTCTACAAAACCGTTGGCTTGCACCATCAAGGTGAAGTCCGCGAAGTTTCCAGTGTCACACTTTCCGAGCGCGGTATCTTCCTGCATATGCGTGAGCAACTGCCCAAAGGTGCTCATGTTGAAATTGACTTGCCACTGTCGTCGGATGATACCTTACAGGTTGGTGGTTCTGTTATCTATAGCAAGGCGCATAATGGTGGTGTTTCAATGGTCACCCAAGGGATAGCGATCAAGTTTGATCGCCTGACTTTGAAGAATAGTAAGATCTTGTCAGCCTTGGTAGAAGAATTATTGGTCGGTGATCTTGATCTGGATGAGACCGAACCGGTTGTCAGCGCAAGCAGACAATCGTCTCCACAAGCCTCCCTCTCAAATCCAATAAAATAGTCCTTTGACTTTTTGCAACTGCATTTCCACGTATTTTCAGATATCCTTTCGTTAAGTTATCAAAAGTAGCAAGTCCGGTTCTTGCTGATCTCCACAGTGCAGAATTAATTCTTGGGACGTTACCCTCTTGCAGCGACAAAAAATCATCATCGAAGGCATAGTACAGGGCGTTGGCTTTCGCCCTTTCATCTACCAGTTGGCAGAGCGATTCGGTCTGGCCGGGTCGGTGGGCAATGATATGCGCGGTGTGACGATTGAGGTTGAAGGGGAGGCTGATGATCTGGCTCAGTTTGTCACTGCAATCCAGGACGAAAAACCGCCGTTAGCTGCCATTCAAAGCCTTGAATCAAAAACTATTGCAATACAGGGTTCCACTGGTTTCTCAATAGTGCAGAGTACGGCAAATGAAACCCGTCGTGTTCAAATAGCTCCTGATACTTTTGTTTGCGAAGATTGTCTGCAAGAACTCTTTGATCCTGGCGATCGTCGCTATCGTTACCCGTTCATAAACTGCACCAATTGTGGCCCACGCTACACAATCGTAACTGGTATCCCTTACGATCGCCCCTTGACCACCATGGTGGATTTCCCGCTCTGTGCAGAGTGTCAAGCTGAATACGATGATCCGGCTTCACGGCGTTTTCATGCTCAACCGAACGCCTGCTCGACATGTGGTCCACAGCTGCAGCTTGTTGATGGCAAGGGACAAAGCCTTGTCGCAGAAGATCCTTTGTCGGAGGCTGTCCAGTGGCTCAAAAATGGGCAAATCCTCGCAATCAAAGGACTGGGTGGCTACCATCTCGCTGTCGATGCCAGCAACCATGAGGCGGTTCAGGAACTTCGCCGCCGCAAACAGCGCGACGAAAAGCCTTTTGCCCTGATGGCGAGAAAACTTGATGTCATCAAGAAATTGGCCCATGTGAATGATGATGAAGCTCGATTGCTACAAGGTGTTGAGCGGCCAATCGTCTTGCTGCCAAAGCGTTCTGGCCACAATCTGGCCGAAAATATCGCTCCTGCCAACCGTTACTTTGGCGTCATGCTGCCTTACACACCACTGCATTATCTGTTGTTGCAAGATGATTTCGAGGCCTTGGTGATGACCAGCGCAAACCTCTCCGACGAACCGATCGCGTTTGAGAATGATGAGGCATGTCAGCGCCTGGGAACCATTGCAGATGCCTTTCTGATTCACAATCGTCGCATACATACTCGTACCGACGATTCGATTGCTCGGGTGATGGCTGATCGACCCCTGCTGCTGCGCCGTTCACGTGGCTTTCGTTCCGCGGGCCATCGTCATTGCCGGGTCGGGAAAGTCGATCAATCCTGGCGGTTGGGGCAGAGCTGAAGAACACCGTCTGTTTGACAAGGGGAAATCAAGCCTTTTTGAGTCAGCATGTCGGGTGATCTGAAGAATCTCGAAGTCTATGACTCCTTTAAGCAGACCATCAATCACCTACAGTCAATTCTAGAAGTACAGCCGGAACGGGTCGCTCACGACCTGCACCCTGACTATTACTCAACGCGCTATGCCTTGGAGGAGAGCGGTTTGCCGACTGTTGCAGTGCAGCATCATCATGCCCATCTGGCCAGTTGCCTGGCCGAACATGGTGTCGAGGAACCTGCTATTGGCATCATCTTCGATGGTATGGGCTACGGAGCTGACGGCAACATCTGGGGTGGTGAATTTCTGATTGGTGACCTGAGCAGCTATGAGCGGGTCGGTCATTTCCGTTATCAGAAGATGCCGGGTGGTGACCTTGCGACCAAGGAACCGTGGCGTATGGCGTTGAGTTATCTGCAATCTACTTATGGAGAAATACCCGAGGGTGTCAAAGCTTTTGACAGCATCTCTGAAAACGAGTTACGCCTGGTTGCTCAAGCGGCCATGAAGGGAATCAATGCGCCGCTCACATCCAGTTGCGGGCGGCTTTTCGATGCCGTTGCGGCTCTGCTGGGGTTGCGTCAGAAGGTTTCCTTCGAAGGCCAGGCAGCCATGCAACTGGAGATGCTCGCCGATCCCACTCAATCTCAACCTTATCCATACCTGCTTTCAGATGCTGACAATCAGATCATTTTTGATCCGTCGCAAATGATTGACGCGATCATCAAAGACCATTTGGCAGGACTCCCCACTGCACAGATCTCTGGTCGGTTTCATCGTTCTCTTGCCGTGATGATCGAAGAAGTCTGCGTCCAGATACGGCAAAAAACCGGTCTCAGTCTGATTGTTCTTTCTGGTGGGGTCTTTCAGAACTGCCTTTTGACAGAGATGGTGTTGGACAGTCTCAACCAGTCAGCGTTCAAAGTTCTCACCCATTCATTGGTTCCCCCAAATGATGGTGGTCTTGCCCTTGGGCAGGCAGTTGTTGCCAGTAGCTTAAATCCCTAAGGTTGCTGCCAGTTTGAGCAAGGTCTCATCAATTTGACGTCGACCGGCCTGAACAACTTTTTCAAGGTCTGTCTGAACAACTGCCCCGCAAGAGAGGCCAAGCATTTTCCCCGATTCACCTTGCAGAAGTGCTTCCACAGCGGTTACACCGAACCGGGCGGCAAGCAGTCGATCAAAAGAAGATGGTGAACCACCGCGCTGGTAGTGACCCAGTACCATGATGCGGGTTTCAAAGCCAATGCGATCCTTGATCTGGTCGGCGACATCCTGAGCTTTGCCAGCACCTTCGGCGATCATGATGATCGAGTTGTCCCGGCCTTCCTGGAAGCGTCGGCGCAGGTTTCCGCAGATTTCATCAATGTCAAAGCTTGATTCGGGAATCAGAGCATATTCGGCACCACAGGCGATGCCAGCAACCAGTGCCAGGTAGCCGCAGTTGCGGCCCATGGTTTCGACGACGAAGGTGCGGTCATGGGATGATGCGGTATCCTTCAGACAGTCGACGGCGTGGATGATGTTGTTCAGGGCAGTGTCGACGCCGAGAGACATGTCTGTGAACGGAATGTCATTATCGATCGACGCCGGGATGGCCATCACCTGGATACCTCGCTTTTGTAGCTTTAGTGCGCCGCGATGGGAACCGTCACCACCGATGATGACCAGCCCGTCGATTCCCATCTCTTTGAGGTTGTCGATAGCCAGATTTTGACCGGTTTCTTCGAGCATTTCAAGGCAACGGGCACTCTGTAAGAAGGTTCCCCCCACTTGCAGCTTGCTGCTCACAGATTTGGTCGTCAGCAGCTCGTACTGGTGATCTATCAGTCCCTGATACCCCTTTTGAATGCCGATGACTTCAAGGTTATTACTCAGACCGGCTCGTACCACGGCGCGGATCGCTGCATTCATTCCTGAACAATCGCCGCCACTGGTCAGCACTGCGATGCGTTTCATATAAAGACTCCTCTTCTCTGTCAAATAACTGCTTACAAAGTTAAACAGCTGACGGTTGCTTTGTCAAAAGAAGGCATGTATTGATATCTCCAGCGTAAGAGAAATGTGATACATCTAAAAAACATAATGTCTCTCTCGACCAGGAGACGTTACATGGTTATAATGAATCCAACAATCTATCAAATCATTCAAACAGGAAAAATATAATGAAACAGTTGTGTGTTTGGTTAACCTTATTTTTATTCTGCTTTGCCGGGACGGCCTTCGGCAGTAGCGTGCTTGAAGAGAAAGTGGTTGAACATCAGTTCGCCAATGGTATGAAGCTACTCGTGGTCGAGCGGCATGATACACCTATTGTCTCTGCATATATCACCATCGGCGTTGGTTCGGTGCATGAAACCAGTGAAACCCGCGGTGTGGCACACCTGCTGGAGCACATGCTTTTTAAAGGGACTAAAACCCTTGGTACAACGGACTATCAAAAAGAGCAGCCGATCCTTGCGGAAATCGAAAAGGTTGGCAGTAAATTGGATGCTCTACGTTTACAGACTGATGCTGACCCGGCACAAATTACTGCTCTCGAGAAGGAATTGAAGGAGCTTCAGTCAGAGCACAAGCAGTATGTAGTCAAGGACGTCTTCTCCAATATTTATTCGGAAAATGGTGGGGTTGGTTACAACGCCTTTACCAGTAAGGATCTGACCACTTATCTGATTTCATTGCCGTCAAACAAACTGGAACTCTGGGCGTTGATCGAGTCGGATCGGATGAGGGACCCTGTCTTGCGGGAGTTCTACACAGAACGCGATGTTATCCGGGAGGAGAGGCGGCGCTCCTACGATACCAATCCGCGGCGACGACACTATGAGAGCCTGGTGAATAATGCTTTTTCCGTACATCCCTATCGCAACCCGATTATCGGTTGGCATTCGGATATTGCCAATCTGAGCCCACAAAAAACCCGCGAGTTTCTACAGAAATATTATGCGCCGGTGAATACCGTGATCGCCCTGGTTGGTGACGTCAAGGCAGCAGAAGCCATCGCTCTGGTCGGTCGCTATTTTGGTGATCTTGAACCGGGGCTCCCGGCCCCCAATGTTGCTGCTGCTGAGCCTGAGCAAAATGGCGAAAAACGGGTAGTCGATATCTTTGACGCCGAGCCGCGCCTGGCGATTGCCTATCACAAACCGACCATGCCGCATAAAGATGATTATGTCTTTGATCTGATTGATCAGGTCCTCGGTAGTGGCCGAACATCACGGTTTTATCGCTCTCTGGTGGAAGAACAAAAATTGGCAACTTCAGTTTCGGTCTACGGAGCACCGGGTTCGCGCTATCCCAATCTGTTTGTGATTGACGCGATACCGCGCCATCCGCACACAACTGAGGAGCTTGAAGCGGCGATTTATGTTGAACTTGATAAACTCAAGAAGGAGCTGGTTGACGAGGTCGAGTTGACCAAAGTCAGAAACCGACTGGTGACCGATCAACTGCGGCAGCTCAGAAGTAACTCAGGGCTGGCTAGACTCTTGACCAGTTATCAGTCTCTGGGTGGTGACTGGCGATATCTGGTGAACTACACCGAGGAGATCGGTAAAATTTCTGTCGAAGACATCAAGGAGATTGCCAATAACTACTTTAAACCGAGCAACCGCACCGTTGTCGTACTGAAAAGGGAGGATGCGCAATGATGGTTTTCTCCCGTTCTCTACTCCTCGCTGCTTTTGTTGCCATCACAATTCTGGCCGGCTGTAGTGCAACACAACCAACACATCCTGATCAGCTTGAATATCCTGCTTTGAATTTTCAACTGCCTGAAGTAGAAACACTGACCCTGGCCAACGGTATCCTGCTCTATCTCAAAGAGGATAGTGAGCTCCCTCTGGTACAAATAACAGCAATGGTTGGCTCTGGAGCTATGACCACTCCGGCCGATAAAATTGGTTTAGCCGGCCTGTTTGGTAGCACTTGGCGCACTGGCGGTGCCGGTGATCGAACACCGGAAGAATTGGACGAATATCTTGATTCTCTGGCCGCTGATCTGAGTGCTAGCATGGGGCCTTATAGTGCAAAGCTGAACATCTCTTTGCGCTCTGAAGACTTGCAAAATGGTGTGGCGGTGCTGGGTGATTTGTTGCGGAGACCGACGTTTGCAGCAAAGCGCCTTGAATTGGCACGCTTACAGGCTCAGGAGCATTTGCGGCGTCAGAACGACAGCCCTGGAAGTATTTCCAGACGCTTGTTGATGGCTGCACTTTATCCAAATCATTATCTCGGTTATTCGCCAACTCCAGAAACCCTGGCGGCAATCACAAGGCAGGATCTGGTTGATTTTCAGCAGACATATTTCGCTCCGAATAACCTCTGGATAGCAGTCTCAGGAGATTTTGACCGCGCGAACCTTATGACTCTCCTCAATGATAGCTTCGGCGATTGGTCTCAGCGGGAGGTACCTGAACAGCAGCTGCCAACGATTGCCCGGTCTGAGTCGGGTGCAATACAGGTCGCTGCCAAAGATCTGCCGCAAACCACAATCGTGATCGGAGATCTTGGCCTGACCAAGGACCACCCCGATCAGTATGCTGTCCGTATTCTCAACTACATTCTCGGTGGCGGCGGCTTTAATTCTCGCATGATGCGTGAAATCCGTTCGAACCGCGGTCTGGCCTATTCAGCCTATTCTTACTTCCAGGTCGGTCGGCGTTTGCCCGGTCCTTTTGTTGCCGGAACGGAAACCAAGAATGTCTCCGTGGCTCCGGCAATCAGCCTGACGCGTGAAATCATGGTAGATTTACGTAACAATCTGGTGACTGATGAGGAATTAAAGCTAGCGAAAGAGAGCCAGATCAACTCATTTGTCTTTGGTTTTGAAAACACTCATTCGGTGGTCAGCCGGCAGATGTCTTTGGCCTTTTTCGATTACCCCAAAGATTACCTGGCTGGTTATCGTGATCGAATTGCCGCGGTAACGGCAGTTGATGTACAACGCGCAGCGCGCGAGTTTATCGATCTCTCCCGTCAACAGATTGTGCTGGTTGGCAATCCGGAAGCGTTCCGTGAAGATCTTGTTGAGTTTGACTTACCTGTTGTCGAGGTTGATCTGGATGAATCCCGTTAGCAAAACAAGGGGAGAGTGAGGACTCTTGGGCACACTACGCACATTTTTTGATCGCGGTCGACAATTTGTGGAACATGATCTTTGGGCGATTGATGCTGCTGACAGACGCTGGTGGCGGCGTTTCCTGCTCAACCAGGGACAAATCCTGACTCTGGTCGTGCGTGGTTTCTTTGCCGATGGCTGTATGTTGCGTGCATCGGCATTGACCTTTACGACTTTGCTCTCGCTGGTGCCGCTGCTGGCACTCATGTTCTCAGTGCTCAAAGGCTTTGGTGTTCAGAATGAGCTGGAGCCGATACTGCTGGAACAGCTGGCGGTTGGTGGTGGTGAGGCTGTCACCAAGGTTGTTGAATATATCAATAATACCAATGTCGGACGACTTGGGACCTATGGTCTGATTCTCCTGATTATCTCCGTATTAACTCTGCTTTCTAATATCGAAGATTCGTTCAATAATGTCTGGGGTGTCAAGGAGACCCGTCCTCTGTTGCGGCGTTTCACTGATTATTTCTCGGTGGTGACAATTGGTCCGCTTCTTGTTGTGGTCGCAATCTCTATGACAAGCACTTTGAAAAGTCAGGACCTTGTTCAGACTTTACTTGAGAAACAGTATGTTGGCGAAGCATTGCTGTCGCTTTTTCAAGTTCTGCCGTTCATGGTGATGTGGCTGGTCTTCGCCGGGCTTTACCTCTTTATGCCGAACGTTAAAGTCAGTCCACGGGCAGCACTGATCGGCGGCATCTTCGGCGGCACTCTCTGGCAGATCAGTCAATGGGGATATCTGAACTTCCAGGTTGGAGTGGCGCGTTATAACGCGATTTACGGCACCATGGCCGCTCTGCCGATTCTGATGGTCTGGATCTATCTTTCCTGGATGATCGTACTGCTTGGTCTGGAAATGACTTATGCTACTCAGAATTTACGAACAATCCGACAGGACCTTCGCGGGAAACGGGTCAATTACGCCAGTCTTCAATTCATTGCCCTGACAGTTTTGCTTTTCATCGGCCGTCGCTTTTATCTGGGTAAAGCTGCGTTGGGTCAAGAGGAGTTGGCAACACAATTAGATGCTCCGCCAAGGCTGTTGCGCACCATTCTCTCTGAATTGACCCGCCTTGGTTTTGTCGTCTCTACCGATCAAGGGAACGACAATGTAGGCTATCAGCCAGCCCAGTCCTTAGAAAAAATCAAACTATACGATGTTGTCCTTGGACTTGCTGTGGATGGCACTGACTATAGCTATCTGCGCAACACCAGTGAACGTGGAGTTGTCGCTGGAGTCGCCGAAACTTTACAAAAGGCTGAAGAACAGGCTCTAGCCGGTATGACATTGCGGGATTTAGTACTGCAGGTCGAAGGTGTTGAGAGTCAGGATATCGATGAAGTTGCTGAGTAACTTTTCAACGTGAAGGTTTGGTCTTCATAGACAGCGTATGAATATTGAGTGATCCAGTCACCCAGGGCGATGAGTTCTCCATCGCCCAGTTTTGCGTGGAAAGGTTGATGATAGTGACCGGTGACAATGGCTTGGTGCCCTGCTGCAAGGATTGCTTCGGCATAGGGTTGCAAAATTTCGCGGGCAGGCCAGCGACTGCGCCTCTCTCCAGAACTCTTGCGGCTTTCGTAGCCAGCCCGGTCGCCAATCTTCAGAAGCAGTCTGTTTGGCAGAGTGCGGAGCAGGAAACGAATCAGGCCGCTACGCAGTAGCTTGCGCAGACGGCGATAGCTGATGTCATCAGGATTGGCCAGGTCGCCATGGTCAAGATAAATCCTCTTGCCATCAAGTTCGATACTGCCGCCATCCGGGAAGACCTGGCAATTCAGTCGTTGGGTAAAGACCGGACCGAGATGGAAATCGTGGTTGCCTTCGACATAAACCAGCTTTGTCCCTTGCTGGTGCATGCGTTCAAAGGCATTAATCAGGGGCACATAGTTCTCGAGTACGGTTGCTTTGCCGATCCAGAATTCGAAAATATCGCCGAGCAGGATCAACCAGTCAGTTTTGCCAGACTGTTCCTCCAGAAATGCCAGCAGGGCTCGGTAATTTGGATCGGTAGGCTTGCAAAGATGTGCATCTGCGAGGAAGATAGCTCTCATGCGCGTCACTATAGGTCTGGGAAATCAATATGTCAACTGCATGATAGAATGCTTAAAACATGGCACGAAGAACGATTAAAATATGGTACGGAGAGTGATTAAAGCATGGAAATAACAGAGGAAGAGCAGATCCCACAGATCATGCAGCGTGTCCGCTTTGGAGCGATTGAAGGCTGGCGGACAGTTTTTAAAATGATCAAGTTTGTCCTGCCGCTTTATATCGTTGTCGACTTGTGTAAAGCCTATGGGCTGCTCGATAGTCTGGGCGTCTGGTGTGCTCCGCTCATGGGCTTGTTCGGTCTTCCTGGAGCAACGGCTTTTGCCTTTATAGCCGGAGGCCTGATTAACCTCTATGCCGCGATTGCGGTTCTTGCCCCTCTTGATCTAACGCCATGGCAGGTTACCCAGTGCGGGGTCATGATGGGCATCGCCCATAATCTGGTTCTTGAAGGCGGCGTATTAAGCAGTACCGGAGCTCGTGGTGGCGTCCTGACTCTCTGTCGTATTCTGCTTGCGGCTGTGGCTGGCTGGTTGATGTTGGGCATGCAGGCATTGGGGGTGACAGGATGATGACAATACTTTATGAGGCCTGCCTCGGTGGACTGATGCTTTGTGGTAAGCTGGTAATCATCGTGGTACCGCTGGTTGCGGTCTTTGAAGTCCTTCGTTATGTCAAAGTGTTTCGTAACCTTGGAGCACGGACTGAACCGATGATGCGCTGCATTGGCCTGAGAAAATCAGCTGTTTTACCGCTCTTTACCGGGATTTTCCTTGGCATCGCTTACGGCGCTGGCATCATTATTCGCTCGGCGGCCACAGGGCAGATGGATAAGCGAGAACTCTTTCTTACCGGGCTATTCCTGGCGACCTGTCATGCTGTGATTGAAGACGTTTTGATTTTTGTTGTTCTGGGTGGCGATGCGGTTGTTATGCTTGGTCTACGACTCGCTCTGGCCATTCTCTTAACTGGCCTGTTGGCCAGGCTTTGGAAGCCTCGTGACGGATCAATCAGTACGGAGGTTTGATTCTTGACGACAAAAGCTGAAATCATTCTGCCGATCTACGGTATGAGCTGCCAAAAGTGCGTTGCCAAGATCACCGCAGCTTTGCAGGCGGTTGATGGAGTGGTTGCGGTTGACGTTACTTTAGAGGATAAAAAGGGCAGGGTGCAGGTCATCGATGGTGGTCCGAATCGAGAGCAACTGCTGGGTATTGTCATTGCGACCGGATTTAAGATCGTCGCACCGACTGCCGAAGATGACCTTGGCCCGGCAGAGAGTCCGGATGGCGTGAATTCTTCCACTACAGAAGCGGTCAGTACGAGTACTTTTGGTTTGCAGGGAATGACCTGCGCTAATTGCGCGCAGACCATCGAAAAAGGCATCGCCAAGCTGCCAGGTGTCTCCTCGGCTGCTGTCAACTTCGCCGCAGAAAAACTCTCGGTTGTTTATGACTCTACCCAGATACAGAGTTCCGACCTGGTCGCCAAGGTCGAAGACCTTGGTTACCGTGCAGTATCTGAGGATGCTACAGACCTTCAAGAAGGCCGTACGCAACTTTACTGGCTGATTTTTGCGGCATCTTTGTCGCTTCCGATCATGCCGTTGATGTGGCTTGCACCTTTCGGCAGATCGACAATCTACCTTATCTTTGGTCTGTCGACCATTGTCCAGTTTAGCGCCGGTTTAACCTTCTATCACAGTGCCTGGAAGTCGCTGAAAAACCTGTCGACCAACATGGATGTGTTGGTCGCCATGGGAATCACGGCGGCATATGGCTATTCACTGCTGGCACTCTTTAATATCTTTGGCCTCTCCGGTGAAGTGTTCTTTGAAACCAGTGCCATGTTGATCACCTTTATCCGCTTCGGTAAGTGGCTCGAAGCCCGCGCCAAAGGCAAGGCTGGTGAGGCGCTGAAAACTTTGTTGCATCTTCAGGCCGACCGGGCTCTTTTGTTAGTGAATGGCAAAGAAGAGGACGTGCCCACTGACCGGCTCAGCGTCGGTGATCGGGTTGTGGTTCGCCCCGGTGAAAAGATTCCGGTGGATGGTCTTGTCATTGAGGGCTCTTCGGCTGTTGATGAGTCCATGATTACGGGAGAATCGCTTCCCGTTGAGAAAAGTTCGGGAGCGTCTGTGACCGGAGCAACAATCAATACCAGTGGCCGCCTGGTTGTTGAGGCCACCCGCGTGGGCAGCGAAACTGTTCTGGCGCAGATTGTACGCATGGTTGAAGAGGCACAGGGCGATAAGGCTCCGATCCAGCGCTTGGCGGATGCTGTCTCGGGCTGGTTTGTACCTGCGGTTGTAGCCATCTCAATCGCCACTTTTTCCATCTGGTACGGTCTGGCTGATGCCGGTTTCCTGTTTGCTTTTAAAATGGCCATTGCCGTGCTGGTGATTGCATGCCCATGTGCTCTCGGTCTGGCTACGCCTACGGCGATCATGGTCGGCAGTTCCGTTGGTCTCTCCGCCGGTATTCTTTTTAAAAAAGCCTCAGTACTGGAAAATATTTCGCGATTGCAGGTGATCCTTCTCGACAAGACCGGAACCTTGACCAAAGGCGAATTTGCTGTTACTGACTTGCTGCCTGCTGATGGTGTCAGTGAAACAGTGTTGCTTGAGCTGGCTGCAGCTGTGGAAGCAGCCAGTAGCCATCCTCTCGCCCGAGCTGTTGTGCAGCACGCTGAGAATAATGCTGTCGCTTTTCCGTCAGTTGTTGAGGTTGAAGAAGTGGGCGGGTATGGTTTGATCTGTACCATTAATGGCGTTCGGCTTCTGGCCGGGAACCAGCGTTTAATGGAACGTGAGTCGATCGAGGTTACAACCTTTGAATCTCAGGTCAACGCGTGGGCTGACGTTGGCAAGTCTGTTATTTATGTCTCCAGGGGCGGGCAGGCAATCGGTGTCCTTGCTCTGTCCGATACACTCAAGGAAGGGGCTGTTGAAACAATCTCTCAATTAAAGCAACTCGGCCTGGAAACAGTCATGATTACCGGTGATCGACGGGCCGCCGCGCATGCTGTTGCCGATCAACTTGGTCTCGACCGCGTTGAAGCTGAAGTGCTGCCCGGCGACAAACTAGCCGTTGTGCGCCACTACCAGGAGCAGGGTCTTATTACCGGCATGGTTGGCGATGGCATCAACGATGCCCCGGCATTGGCACAGGCCGATATTGGCATTGCTATCGGCAGTGGCACCGATGTGGCCAAGGAGACCGGCGATCTGGTGTTGGTCAAAGGGGACATCCGCGATGTTGAGCGTGGTATTCGTCTCGGTCGCAAAACCCTTACCAAGATAAAACAGAACCTGTTCTGGGCGTTCTTCTATAATGTCGTCGGCATACCGATTGCCGCTGGAGTTCTGTATCCTGCCTTCGGTATTGTGCTTAAGCCGGAATTCGCTGGTCTGGCGATGGCCTTTTCGAGCGTTTCGGTGGTGACGAACAGTTTGTTGTTGAAGCGGTATGCAAAAATGCTTTAACTACGAAGTCTACGGATAAATCAGTTCAGGCTGTTTCCTCTTTTGCCTTTTTCTTGTTTCTGGGGTTTAATGTTTTTTCTGTAAGTCTCGTGGTGAATCAATCTTATGCCAGACAAACGTAAACCAATCATAGGCGTCATCGGTGCTTCACAACCCTCACCTGACGGGCTACGTATGGCCGAAGCTGTCGGTTACGAGATTGCCATACGCGGAGCTGTACTTGTCTGTGGCGGTCTTGGTGGCGTCATGGAAGCAGCCTCAAAGGGGGCTGCTGTTGCCGGTGGTGATGTTATGGGTATTTTGCCCGGACCGGACAAACATTCAGCAAATCCTTATGTCACTCTGCCTGTCCCGACCAATATGGGGTACGCGCGTAACGTGATTATTCCTCACACCGCAGACGCTTTGAATGCGGTTGAAGGGGAGTACGGA
>PVMK01122364.1_pt1 | contig 15381 bp, 15 predicted proteins | sample 1853481 | NCBI WGS metagenome assembly PVMK01 (sample SAMN08533507, study PRJNA380276) | Marine sediment metagenome, whole genome shotgun sequencing project.
CGGATGGCATTCCTAATTCCTAATTCCTAATTCCTAATTTCCATCCTTGATACCCTGTCACCCATGGATGGCTACCCCTTCTCCTGCCCGATCCAGGTGCGATGGCGGGACCTTGACGCCTTCGCCCACGTCAACAACGCGACCTTTGCGAGCTATCTCGAGATGGCGCGGACCGTGGTGTGGCGCCAGCGTTTCGGCGGTCGTGAGGCGATGGAGGTGCCCTTCTTCGTCGTCCGTTTGGAGATCGACTACAAGCGGCCGGTGGATCTCTACGACGACGTCCGGGTGTGGCTGCGGGTGGGCTAGATCAGGGGCGCGTCCTTCACCTTCGAGTACCTGATCGAGGCGAACGGCGCCATCGCGGCCGAGGCGGTGACGACTCTGGCTTGCGTCGACAATCGCACCGGCAGGCCGGTGCGTATGGCCCCGGGGCTCCGTGCAACCCTTGAGTCGCTTCAGGACGGCTGAGGGTCGCTTTCACGCTCCGGATAGAGGTTCCCGGCTTCGAGGTGGCACGTTCTTCAAGGCGCTTCCCGAGAGGAGCCACGGTCCGGATAGAGGTTTCCGACTTCAAGGTGGTACGTTCTTCGAGGCGCTCCCCGCGGAACGCGAAGGCGCAAATCTACGGTGGGGGGCCGGGTGGAAAATCCGAAATCCGAAATCCGAAATCCGAAATTCCTAATTCCTAATTCCTAATTCAATTCGAGCCACTTGAACCAGATCGGGTGATTGGCCTTGTACCACTCGAGGACCTCGCGGATGAGTTCCTTTTTGTCGGGCGGCAGGACGGTGTCGTCGATGCGGTCGAAGTGGACCAGCATGTGGTCGTCCGAGAGGTACTCGATGGCCTCCGAGCACAGGGTCTGAAGCTCGTTGCGGATGCGGCCGGAGTCCGAGATTTTGACAGCGCGCGTCCGATAGTCCTGGCCGGCGTAAAAACGGTCGAGGAGGGGCGAGAAGACCATTTGCATCTGGGCCATCGGTTCCATCAGCCGCAGCTCGAGCGTGGCCTCGAGCGTGCCCCTGCGGGTGGCCGCGTAGGTTGTGACCCGATAGCGGTCGTCGGCGATCTTCTCCACACCGGGGTAGCCCGTGTATGGGTCGGGCAGCATATAGCCGACGAGGGCGAGCACTCGCCACTCCTTCAACGGGAAAAAGTCATCAGCGGTGATGGTGTGCTTGTCCAGCGGCATCAGCGCCTCGCGTGCCGCGCGCAAGCTGGTGCGGTAGGCGTCCACCAGATCGGGAGCGAAATCGTCGCCGAGGGTGGCTTCGAGACGGCCCGCAAAGCCTTCACGATCAGGGTCGAGAGTGGTCACCAGGCGCTCGTTCTCTATCGGCGCTTTGAACTCGGATGAAAAGATGCACATCGAGGTCGAGAGGTCAAAAATGGGATCGAGGCTTGCCGCCTGCATTGCCTCGGCCGAGGCCGCATAGCCGTCGCAGATGAACACGTGGGGGACGCCATCGTCGTCGGTGAATGGGCCGACCTGGAAAACCGGAGCGTAGGTCCCCGATTCGGTGAACACCGGCACCCCGGTCTGGGGCATGGTCCAGCCGTCCTCCACCAGGTGGGCGCCGAGAGCACGCCATTCGGCCCACAGCGCGCTGAGGCGGCGCTCGCGGGAGGCACCGCCGAGGGTCCACACGTGGACGTGCTCAGGCGCGATGCCGGGGTAGGTTTCTCCGATCGCCTCCATGACCCGCGCGCGGGGCGTGCGGAAGTCGATGAGGATGGACTGGTCTGCTGCTCGCTCCACCACCTCGCGGGGGAGGACTAGGTTGCCCATGTAACCCTCATAGGGGCGGGCCACCTTGAGCGGTTGGTCGAAGAGGTGGAGGATTGTCGTGGGCCCGGTGGGGCTGCCCTTGGCGAAGCGGGACGTGTTCTCGAGGGTGTCCACCGCAGCTCCCCAGACGGTGATGCCGGCGGTTTGCAGGTCGAGCCAAAACTCCGGCCACTCGTAAGAAGGGTCGTTAACGAGCCGATTGACCCTATGGTCGAGAAAGCGCGCCACCTGGGGTCGTGCGTAGACGCGGCCGAAGCCGAGCAGCGGGTTCGAGCCCATCTCCGGGGTCTCTCCGGCCTTGGGCATGAGGCCCTCGCCGAGGGAGATCATCACCGCGTGGTTTTCCGGGAGGCTGCGCGTGAGGTACCACAGGGCCTCCGACAGCGCGTAGGCCGAGACCGCGTCCGCGTCCTTCTTGACCCGGTTGATGCCCGCCTTGTCGAGATCTACGCCTTCGCCCCATCGTCCGAAGAGGCGGGTGCCGAGGGCTGTGACCCGCCTGCTGCCGCGACGAATGCGCGCTCCAAGGATCCGCCAACGAATGAACAGCTCTCCGTGCCACCTTCACCGGTCAGCCGTACGTCGACGTCCTCCAGCCAAAGATGGAAGCGACCGAGAACCGCCCTCGTGTCGTAGGCCCACTGTGAGATCCGGTTGCGCCGGTTCATGTCCATCACAATTGTCCCCCTTGCGTTGACTCTGCCACGGCTGTCGCTCTGACTCAAGCAAGCCCGCGTTCGAGCAATTATTCAGTAATCACGTAATCAGTAATCAGTACGAGCAATGGAAATTTTCTGGAGAGTGGGTTCGGACTGATCACTGATCACTGATTACTGGTTACTCTGAGCTCCGAGCGCCACCACTCCAGGAGATCCCCGAGCGTCCGCTCGAACTCGATCTCCGGTCGCCACCCGGTGGCCTCGGCAAAGCGGGAGCCGTCACCGACCAGCATCGGGATGTCGGCGGGGCGCAGGCGGGCGGGATCGATCTCGACCTCGATTTTGGTCTCAGAACGACTGAGAAGGAGATCGAGCAAATTGCGAATGCTGATCCCACGGCTGGAGCACACGTTGTAGGCTTCGCCGGCGCGGCCATCGGTGGCGGCCAGCCAGTAGGCGCGGACGATGTCGCGGACGTCGGTGAAGTCGCGGACCGCCTCGAGGTTGCCGACCGCCAGCCGCGGCGGGTCGAGACCGCGCTCGATACGCGCGATCTGGCGGGCGAAGCTCGAGGCGACGAACTGCGGCTGCCGGCGCGGACCGGTGTGCGGGAAGAGCCGCAGGCGGACAGTTGGCATGCCGAAGCCGCGGAAGTATTGGGCGGCGATGAGGTCCAGGGCAGCCTTGCTGGTGGCGTACGGCGACACCGGATGCAGCGGGCAATCCTCGCGGATCGGCTGCAGGTCGGTCGACACCATACCGTAGATCTCGGCCGAGGAGGAGACCACCACCCGTGGGCTCGCGTCGAGCTCGCGCAATGCCTCGAGGAGATTAACGGTCCCCACCGCGTTGACCTCGAGGACCCTGCCGGGCCGGTCCCACGACGTGGCAACTGAGGAGGAGGCCGCAAGGTGAATGACAATCTCCGGCCGCGCCGTTCCGACGGCCGCCACCAGGGAGGGAAAGTCGGTGAGGTCCCCACTGACCTCGCGCACCCCGGGCGGCGCTTCGCCGGGCTCGGCGTCTGAGACGAGGCCCCAAACCTCGGCCTCCGGCGAGACAGCACCGATGTGCTCGACGAGGTAGTGGCCGACAAAGCCGGTGACGCCCGTGATCAGGGTGCGCATGGCCGTTCCATATAGCGTGCGAGCGCCTCCTGCCATGGCGGCATCGGCCGCTCGAGGATGGATGCCAAACGGGAGGTATCGAGTACCGAGTACGCGGGCCGGGGGGCGGGGCGGGGAAACTCCTTGGTGGCGACCGGTCGGATTTCGATATCTGCGCCGAGACGGCGGGCGATCTCCACGGCAAAACCGTGCCACGTCGTGTCGCCGGCGTTGACCGCATGCACCAGACCGGTGGCGCCCGCATCGATCAGATCGAGGATGGCGTCTGCTAGATCGTCGCAGAAGGTGGGGCAGCCGCGTTGGTCGTCCACGACCTTCAACCCGCCGGCGCCCCGGTCGATTTGTGCCCGCATGGTCTCGACGAAGTTGCTACCGTCGCGGCCATAGAGCCAGGCGGTGCGGACGACGAGATTCGATTCGACGCTTCGAGCGTGCTCCTCACCGCGCAGCTTGGTGCGGCCGTAGGCACTCACGGGCCCGACCGCGTCCTCCTCCGTGTAGGGACGATCGCCGTCGCCCGGGAAGACGTAGTCGGTGGAGATCTGGACAATCCGGGCGCCGACCCGGTCGCAGGCCGTTGCAAGGTAGCCCACCGCAGTGCCGTTGACCGTCAGCGCCAGCCCCTCGTTGGTTTCGCAGTCGTCGACGGCGGTGAAGGCGGCGCAGTTGACGACCGTCGACGGCTGAGCGGCCGTGATCCAGTTGTCAACGGCATGGGGGTTGCGAATATCCAAGGTGTCGATGTCGCGGCCCTCGTAGTCCAGTCCACGATCTCCGCACGCCGCAGCGAGGGCGCGGCCAAGCTGGCCGTGCACGCCGGTGATCAAAATGCCGCCCGCCATGGTTGCGGATAGTAGCAGATGGGGAAGGGTACAGGGCACAGGGCACAGGGCCGTCCCTGTACCCTGTGCCCTGTAGCCTGTGTCGGAATACGGTACGCTGTGGCACGATTGTCTGTGTCTGAAGGAGTGTGCCCGATGAGTGATGTGGCGACCCTCGATTCTCAACGCGAGAAACCTTCCTCGGTAGGAGCGACCAACGGCGACAACTCGATCCCCCGCGGGGAGGAGGCGCGCATCATCACCGCGGTCGCCGAACATATGGCGGCAATCATGCGCGAGCTCAATCTTGATCTCGAGGATCCAAATTTTGCGGAGACGCCGGAGCGGGTCGCCAAAATGTACCTCGAGATGTTCCACGGCCTCCGCGAGGGCGTTGAGCCGAAGATCACGACCTTTCCCAACGACGAGGGCTACCACCACATGGTGATCGAGAAGGAGATCCCCTTCTATTCCATGTGCGCGCACCACTTCGTGCCGTTTTACGGCCACGCCCACATTGCCTACATCCCGGAGTCGACCATCGTCGGCCTGTCGAAGCTGCCGCGGATCCTCGAGTTCTACGCCAAGCGTCCGCAGCTCCAGGAAAGGCTCACCGAGCAGGTGGCGGAGTTCCTGTGGTCCAAGCTCAAGCCGCAGGGGGTGATGGTGGTCATCGAGGCCCGCCACCTGTGCGTGGAGATGCGGGGGGTCAAGAAACCGGGCGCCCTGACCACGACCTCAGCCCTGCGCGGTTGCTTCGCCGACCGCATGGTGCGGGAGGAGTTCCTTGCCCTGCTCAGCCGCAAAGCGGCGTGGTAGCTGGCAGGTATTAGCAATTAGGTATTAGCTCATCGCAGGGTTTCAGCGATCCCCTGGGCGGGCGGGAACCTAATACCTAATACCTAGTAACCGCACTAGCGGCTTACCTCGATGAAGAGGTAGACCCGGCGCGTAGTCTCGAGGACGTCCCCGGGCAGCTTGAATTTTTGGACCGACTCCTTGAGGCGGTTGGTTGACGCGGCGACCGGCTTGCACTCGATGCGGTCGAGCGATCCTCCCCCTGAATCCTCGAGGAGCGCAATCACCAGAACCTTGACCTTTTCCTGATTCGAGCTGACGAACTCCAAATCCACGGTGATCGGTATGTTCTTGTCGGTTGCGATTTCCTGGCCTGCCTTGGTGCGAATCGCAAACCGGATCCAGCGGACGCCGTCGACCTCGACCATCGGCCGCAGATCAGTGTTGATCCGGTACTCGAAATCGTCCTGGAACGGATTTTCGACCGAGCGGTACTCACCTTCCTGCGCGGTAGCCGAACCGACAAGCCCGACCATCAATAAGAAAGCTGTGACCAGTACTCCGCGTCGCATCTCCTGAAGCGCCCCCGCCCCGAAATTTTGCCCAACAACCATTATATAACGGATGCGAGCGTGATTCAGGTCACAAGAGTCGGCTGCGGCTCCACGTCGCGGGCGATGGACCCGCAGAAGACACCCGGTGGAAAGCCGAATCTATTGCTGATGGATGGTCATGCCCTTGGACACTGCGGACGCGTCGCCCGATACGACCGAGCAGATCGAGAGCTTTTCCTTGACCTGGTCGACCTTCAGTTGGGCGAACTCGGTCATGCTCTCGTCCAGCACCTCGCCGGTGTCGGGGTCGCGCAGCACCTCGACCTCGCCGACCGAGAAGTGTTGGCCGACCGATACGCCTTCCCGAGTGCCGCGGTTGACATAGACCTTTCCGTTCTTGACCAGCACCACTGAACCCGTCCACTGGAAGTTCGGCAGTTGCTCGATCATGAAGGCTACGGCATTCGCGCAGGCGTCCTGCACCGCAAGGCCGACGTTGTCGTTCTTGTGCCCACCAAATGCTGCCCCCCAGTCGCCGGTTGCATAACCGACGTTGAGGGCCTTCCTCTTGTGGGTGCCGACAACGCTCTTGGAGGCCACCACCTGACCCGTTGTGGAGTCGACGATGTAGATGGTGGCGTTGACCTCGCCCTTACCGCCACCGCCGCCGATCTTGAAGCCCTTGATTCGGACGCCGCCGCCCGCGCCGCCGGTGTCACCCTGGACATGGGTAATGGCGCCCTTGACCAGGAGTTGGGCAGGCGTCATCTGCCCCGTAACCGGCGCCTTCTTGCCGCCGGCGGTTCGTCCCGAGGCGGCAAAGTCCTGCTCGTCGAGCGCCGCCGCGCGCATGTCGGTCTCGCCAAGGACAATGAAGCGACCGGTCTGGTTGAGCATGTCGGTCAGCACCGTATCCCAGGCATCACCGAGATCCCAGTAGCCGTGCCAGCCGGCCCGGTTCTCGAACCGGGTAACCGTGATCGAGTAGCGGAGGTTCCCGGTAGCCTCCTCCTGCGCCGCCAGCGGTGGTACGGCGACGAACGCGACAATCAGTGTGAGCAACACGAACGACTTCAGAAAACCCCTCATGACAACTCCTCCGCCTTTTCTAGGTGCCTAACAGTTTACACCCTCGAAAGATCTAGGGGCCGTTCTTGTGGTTTCCCTTTTTTCTTATTTTTCGCCCCCGCCGCCGCGGCGCGAGCGAAAAATAAGAACTGCCCGATGTCCAAATTACACCGGGTACTTCCCCGTAATGAAGTTCACGAGATCCCGAATGTGTACCTCCTGGTTGCGGCTGACCCAGTGGGTGAGATCGCCGATCGAAACGAGCCCGACCAGGTTTCCACCGTCGATCACGGGCAGATGCCGGCAGCGTTTCTCGGTGATCACTGCCATGGCCTCTTCGACCTGGGTGTCGGGAGACACCGCGACGAGATCGGTGGTCATGACCTCGGCCACCGTGGTGGTGGCGGGATCACGAGGGCTGTCGATGACCCGACAGAGGATGTCGCGTTCGGTGAAGATCCCGAGCACATCGCTGCCGTCGCACACCAATAGGGCGCCGATATGCTCCTGGTTCATCTTGCGGGCCGCAGCGAGGACGGTGGCCCCAGGGACCACACAGTGGACCTTGGCGCCCTTGTCGGCTAGCACGGCGTCCAGGGTTTCCTTCATGGGAGACCTCCACGCGAAGCAGGCCCAAAAGCCCACCGTGTTCACGGTGTCGCGACAATAGACAACAGTGCGGTGCGGGAATGTCATTCCCAGAGGTTGCAGGGGAACCGCGTTTCTCACCGGCAGTCGGACGAGGGAGGCGAGCCCTGATCAGCTCCAGCGTTGCGCTTTCAATACGCAGAGGGCTGCCATGTTGACGATGTCGTTGACGTCGACGCCGCGTTGGAGAACGTGGACCGGCGCGTTAATCCCGGTGAGGATCGGCCCGATGGCCTCGACCTTGCCCAACCGCCACAGCAGCTTATATGCAATGTTGGCCGACTCGAGGTCGGGGCAGACCAGGATGTTGGCATCGCCCTGGATCCGCGACAGGGGGAAGGCCTCAAGGGCGATGCTGGGTTCGACGGCCGTATCGGCCTGCATCTCGCCCTCGATAACGAGCTCGGGCCATCGCTGCTCGGCGATAGCGACGGCCTCGCGAACCTTGCTCGAGCGAGAATCGATGTTCGAGCCGAAGTTCGAGTAGGAGAGCATGGCCACCCTCGGTGTGACCTCGAAGTAGTCCTCCGCGACCCGGCCGGCGAGCCACGCGATCTCGGCCAGGTCCTCGGCGGTCGGATCCTGATTGACGGTGGTATCCGCGATGAACAGCGTCCGGTCCTCGAAAAGTAGGAGGTACAGGCCGGCCGCTTTCTTAATGCCTTCGCGCGTCTTGTGGATCTGCAATGCCGGGCGAATGGTCTCCGGATAGGACATGGTGAGACCCGCAATCAAGCCGTCGGCGTCGCGCTGGTGCAGCATCATGTTGCCGAAGTACACCGGGTCGCGCATGAGCTTGCGGGCATTGTCGAGGGTGACCCCGTGGCGCCAGCGCATTCGGGTGAGGACTTCGGCATAGACCTCGCAGTTGCTGTCGCGTGCCGGATCCACCACCTCGACCGCGCCATCGGGGACCTCGTGGTCGGCGAGCAACCCGTTGATGATCTCCCCGGAACCGATGAGCACCGGTTTGCAGATGCCCTCCTCGGCGAGGATTTTGGCGGCGCGGACGATCTTGTCCGCCTCGCCCTCGGGGAAGAGGATCCGTTTGGGATCGAGCTTGGCCTGGTCGAAGACCCCGTGCATGACCTGCCGGGTGCGCGACAGGCGGTTTTCGAGCTCGCGGATGTAGTCCTCTTTCGAAGAGTATGGCTTGCGCGCGACGCCGCTCTCAATCGCCGCCTCGGCCACTGCCGGCGCCTCCCACAGCAGCACCCGGTAGTCGAAGGGTTTCGGGATCAGATAATCGCGGCCGAAGCGAAGGGGCTTGCCGCCGTAGGCCCGGACCACCGAGTCCGGCACGTCCTCCTTCGCGAGGTCGGCCAGCGCGTGGGCCGCCGCCAGCTTCATTTCCTCATTGATGCCGGTTGCCGCCACGTCGAGAGCGCCGCGGAAGATAAAGGGGAACCCGAGCACGTTGTTAACCTGGTTGGGGTAGTCCGAGCGGCCGGTGGCCATGATGACGTCGGGCCGCGCGGCGAGGGCGTCTTCGGGTGAGATCTCGGGCTCCGGATTGGCCATGGCGAAAATGACCGGGTTGTCGGCCATCGTCTTCACCATCTCCTGGGATACCAGGCCCTTGACCGAGACTCCGGCAAAGACGTCGGCGCCCTTCATCGCGTCGGCCAGGGTGCGAGCGTCGGTCTTGACAGCGAAGCGCTCTTTGTACTTGTTCATGCCCTCGGTGCGCCCCTTGTAGATAACGCCTTTGGAGTCGACCAACAGCAGGTTTTCGGGGTTGACGCCGAGCGAGAGATAGAAGGTCGCGCAAGCGATGCCGGCGGCGCCGGCGCCCGAAAAGACTACCCTGACGTCGCCGATCTTCTTGCCCACTACCTCGAGGGCGTTGACCAGGGCGGCGCCGGAGATGATGGCTGTGCCGTGCTGGTCGTCGTGGAAGACCGGGATGTCGCAGCTCTTTTTGAGAGCCTCCTCGATTTCGAAGCAGTCGGGGGCGCCTATGTCCTCGAGGTTGATGCCTCCGAGGGTGGGCGCGAGGAGTTCGCAGAATCGAATGATCTCCGCTGGGCTCTTGCTGTCGACCTCAATGTCGAAGACGTCGATGTCGGCGAAGGTCTTGAAGAGGACGCCCTTGCCCTCCATCACCGGCTTGCCCGCCATCGGCCCGATGTCGCCGAGCCCGAGGACCGCGGTGCCATTGGACACCACTGCCACCAGGTTTCCCTTGTTGGTGTACTCGTAGACCAGCTCGGGGTCGCGGGCGATCTCGAGGCATGGTTCCGCCACCCCGGGTGTGTAGGCGAGCGACAGGTCGCGTTGGGTGATGCAGGGCTTGGTGGGGACCACCTCGGTCTTGCCGTGCCGCTTTCCGGTGTGGTAGGCGAGGGCCTCTTCACGGGTGATCTTTTTCATGGTTGCTCTCCTTGTTCAAGTGCGGAGTCTCCGGTGGCGTGTTCCACGCGCGGACCATAGTCTGCGGGTGGGTGGACGTCAACCTTCCTCTTTTTCTTTTTTTCGGATTTGGATTTCCACAGACAATTTCCTGTGGAGAACGATCTTGAGGGAAATCCAAATCCGAAAAAAGAACAGGCTCAGCGCTCAGCGCTTCGCGACAGCGCTAAACGTATCAGTTCGTCAACCAGTGACGGGTAGTCGAGACCGGAGAGCCCCCACAACCGAGGGAACAGCGAGATCGAGGTGAAGCCTGGGATGGTGTTGACCTCGTTGACCCACAAACCGCCGTCGTCGCGGTCGAGGAAGAGGTCGACCCGCGCCATCCCGGCACACCCCAGGAGGCGAAATGCCCTGACCCCGAGATCTTGCGCGGCGGTGGCAGTTTCCTTTTCGAGCGGTGCGGGCGCCAACAGCTCGCTGGCCGAGTCCACGTATTTGTCTTCGTAGTCGTAGAACTCGTGACCGGGCACCACCTCGCCGGGAACGGCCGCCCTCGGGTTACGGTTGCCGAGGACCGCGACCTCGATCTCGCGCGCATCGATCCCGCGCTCGACCAGCGCCCGCCCGCCGTGGCCGAGGGCCAGGTCGATGGCGGCTTCGAGATCGCCGTCCTCATGCACCTTGCTGATGCCGACTGACGATCCAAGGCGGGCGGGCTTGGCGAAGAGAGGGAGGCCAAGACCGAGGCAACGCTCGACGACGCCGTTCCTGTCCTTCGCCCACCGCGTGTGGTCGATCTCCTCCCATGCGGGGGTCGGCACCCCGGCCTGCGCGAGCATGCGTTTGCAGAAGATCTTGTCCATGCACACCGCTGACGAGGCCGTGTCACAGCCCACGAAGGGCAGGTCGATCATCTCGAAAAGACCCTGGATGGTGCCGTCCTCGCCGAAAGGGCCGTGCAGCACCGGGAAGACGACGTCGAGATCGGCTTCGAGAAGCCTGGGGTCGAGCCGGTGCCGGCCCTTGAAACCGGCCACGGAGTCGGTGCGCTGGGGCGCCTCGGCGAGGGCGCGTTGCGCGGTGGCGGCATCCGCCCACAGCCCCATCCTGTCGATGGCCATGGGCACCACTTCGTACTTCTCCCGGTCCAGGGCGCGATCGACCGACCGCGCCGAGACGACGCTGACTTCATGCTCCTCCGAGCGCCCGCCGAAGACGAGGGCGATGCGGAGCTTGCTGGGTTTGATGATTGCGGTCATCCCTGGTTCTCCCTACCCTCACTGTACCGCGCCATTGTGACCGATCGACGGCTGCCGCGTGTCCCACTCGTGGCGGAGTTAGTCCGCACGTCTCACCGGGTGTCTGCAGCGGACCGCGAATCGCGGCGTCTCGCGGTAATCGTCGCGATCCGGTGGGTCGTCACTCCGCGGTGGAGGGCGCCCCATCGAAGAGAGCGAGGAACTCCGCGTATCCCTCCGCCTCGAGATCCTCGATGGGGATGAAGCGCAGCGCCGCGGAATTGACGCAGTAGCGCAGACGGGACGGGGAGGGACCGTCGTCGAAGACGTGGCCGAGGTGGGAGTCGGCCGCGGCCGAACGGGCCTCGGTGCGGACCATGAGCCAGCTCCGGTCCTTCTTCTCGACGACGTTGTCCGGCACGAGAGGCTGCGAAAAGCTCGGCCAGCCGCTGCCGGAGTCGAATTTGTGGATCGATGCGAATAAGGGCTCACTCGAAACTACGTCGACGTAGATGCCCGCGCGGTGGTTGTCCCAGTACTCGTTCTGAAACGCCCTCTCAGTGCCATTCTCCTGGGTCACGTGGTACTGCTCGGGCGTGAGTTTCTCCCGAAGCTGCTGATCACTCATTTGGACGCCTCCTCGTGATTCGTCGCGGTCTTCCGTCGCCGTGGCCGGCAGGCTCGCGACGGTAAGTGCGCCAATGCACAGCCCGGCGGCGACGGTGATGATCGTGCTCTGTTTCATTTCTTTTCCCCCCACAGCTCTGCGATGCGCCGGTCGCGCCCGCAACCCTTGCGGTAGTACGCATAGCGGCGCGGGTTCTTTTTGGAGTAGTCTTGATGGTATGCCTCCGCCGGGTAGAAGGCGGTAGCGGCGGTGATCTCGGTGACGATTGGCGCCGGGAAGGGCTTGCTCTCCTCGAGCTCCGCCTTCGACCGTCGCGCGGTCTCAAGCTGCGCGTCGTCGTGATAGAAGATCGCGCTCCGGTACTGGTTGCCGACGTCGCAGAACTGGCGATCACTCACGGTCGGGTCGATGCTGTGCCAGAAGATCGGTAGGAGCTCGCCAAAACTGATGACCGTTGGGTCAAAGACGATGCGGATCGCTTCTGTGTGACCTGTGACGCCCGCCGAAACCTGTTTGTACGTAGGATTGGCCTCGGTGCCGCCGGTGTATCCCGAGGTTACGGAGAGAACTCCCTCGATCTTCTCGAAGTCGGCTTCCATACACCAGAAACAACCTCCGGCGAAGGTCGCGTAGGCTGTCTCGCTGCGATCAGCGGCCGCCGCCGAAACCGTCACAAATGCTGCCGCCATCAGCAAGACTGCCACGCACCGTGGGTGCGCTTTTGATCGATGCACTCTCATCGCTCGTCCTCCGCTTCCACCTATGTAATGCCGAAAGAGCAGGAAAAGTTTCCCACCATCCCGAATTCCTCCCTCCGCTCGCGTCCGCGCCCACGTCCGCGCCCGCGTCCGTGCTGCCCGCCCGCCGTCCGCGGTCTCCGACCGCGGCCACTTCGCTCCGGCAAGTGTCTTCCGACGTGAACATCCCGATTCCTCGAGGCAGCATTGCCCGTGAGTGCCCCCTCTGACGATGTTTGGGCCCGAGTCATCCACTCGCAACAAGAATCCGTGATCCCAAAATCGTCAGAGACGGCACGTCCGGTCAGCATTCGCAACAGCGCCACGCCGACTGGGGCTTCCCGGTGAGAAATTCAAGCTGCGGGACGTCAAATCCGAAATCCGAAATCCGAAATCCGAAATCCGAAATTCCACGGCTCGGGTTACGATGGCGTCGTGCAACGGGTACAGACCGGTCTCGAGGTGCTATTGGAGACGCCGGAGCTGATCGCCGGACGGCGGTGGGCTCTGCTCGCCAACCATGCGGCGGTGACTGCGGACCTCGACCCGGCGCGTGTCGTGCTGGTGGCTGCCGGGATAGGCAGGCTGGTTCGGCTCTTTGCGCCGGAGCACGGGCTCGACGGGATCGCTCAGGACATGGAGGCGGTGGCTGATGTAGGAGATCCAGTCACGGGGTGCGACATTCGGTCGCTCTATGGCAACGATGCCGGCACCCTCGAACCCTCCCTTGAGGATCTCGCAGACGTCGATGTCCTGTTGGTGGATCTTCCGGACATCGGCGCTCGTTACTACACCTTTGCAGCCACCATGGACTCGGCCATGGCGGTGTGCGACCGGACCGGTGTCGAGGTGGTTGTACTCGACCGCCCGAATCCGATCGGAGGCGCGGTGCGCGAGGGCGGGATGGTGGAGCCCGGCTTCGAGAGCTTCGTGTCACAGCTGCCTGTGCCGGTGCGACACGGCCTGACGTTGGGCGAAATTGCAATCCTCCTGCAGCGGGAGCGCTACCCGCAGACCGAGCTAACGGTCGTGCCCTGCCAGGGGTGGCGGCGGAGTGATTGGCTGGACGCCACGGGACTGCCATGGGTGCTGCCGAGCCCCAATATGCCGACCCTGGAGACCGCCGCCATCTACCCCGGCCTTTGTCTCGTTGAAGCGACCACGCTGTCGGAGGGGCGGGGGACGACCCGCCCCTTCCACCTGGTGGGTGCGCCCTGGGTTGACGCCGAACGGCTGGTCGGCGAGCTTCGCGGTCTTGGCTTGCCAGGCATCGCCTTGCGCTCGACCCGGTTTCGTCCGGAGTTCGGAAAGCACGTAGGCTCAGTGTGCTCGGGGGTCGAGCTTCATGTCACCGACCGCCGGACGCTCCAGCCGGTGGCCCTCGGACTGCACATCTTGAAGACCGTCCACGATCTCCACCCAGACGACTTCGGTTGGCGCACCGATCCGTACGAGTTCGTGAGCGACGTGCCCGCTCTCGATCTGTTGACCGGCTCGGACGCCGCACGGTCATGCCTCGAGCACGGAGATCCTCTCGAACCGCTCCTCGAAGAGTGGCAGACCGTGGTGAAGGACTTCGATCAGACCCTCGGCGGGATACTCCTCTATTGAGAAGCGCGAATTAGATCGAGCGTAGGCGCGTGACCTCCTCCACGATGCGGGCCGCGGCGCGGTCGACCTCGTCGGCGGTGGTGAAGCGCCCCACGCTGAGCCGCAGGGAGGCCTTGGCGAGGGCGGGTTGCACGCCCATGGCCAGCAGCACTGGTGACGCCTGCGGGTGAGCCGAGGTGCAGGCCGAACCGGTGCTCACGGCGAGGTCGGGCAAGGAAGCCAGGAGAGCGTTGCCCTCAATGCCGGCAAAGGAGAGATTGCTGGTGCCGGGCAGTCGATGAGCAATCGACCCGTTGACCGAGCAGTCGTCCAACTTGCCGGCCACTTCGGCCTCGAGCCGGTTGCGGAGATCCGCCAATCGGCCCATCTCGGTCTCGAGGTTCCCACAGGCGATTTCGAGAGCGCGAGCGAGGGCCACCGCGCCGGGCAAATTGGGGGTGCCTGAACGCAGGCCGTACTCATGACCGCCGCCTCGGACCAGGGGAGGAAGGCGGAGCGGCGGTCGTGAACGTCGTACGAAGAGGCCGCCGATTCCCTTCGGCGCATAGAGCTTGTGGCCGGACAGGGTGAGCAGATCGATGTTGAGGGTTGCGACGTCGACCGCCAGCTTGCCGACGGCCTGTGCGGCGTCGCAGTGAATCAGTGCTCCCCGCTCGTGAGCCAGCTCGGCGGCCTGCGCCACGGGTTGGAGGACGCCGGTTTCGTTGTTGGCCAACATCAGGCTGATCAGAACCGTGTCATCGCGCAGTGCGCCGGAGAGCTCGTCGAGCCGGATGCGGCCGTCGGAATTGACGCCGATTTCGGTGACGTCCCAACCGCTGTCGCGCAGGTGGATTAGCGGTTCGAGCACCGATGGGTGCTCGGTGACCTGGGTAACGATGTGCCGACCTCGTCCGCCCCACGCCCCCGTGACACCCATCAACGCCAGGTTGTTAGCTTCGGTGGCGCCGGATGTGAAAATGATCTCGGTTGCCGAGTTGGCGCCGAGGAAACCGGCGACCGTGCTCCGCGCTTCCTCGAGCGCGGTGAAGGCATCGCGGCCCGGCCGATGATGGCGGCTCGACGGGTTGGCGAATGTTCTGGTGAGATAGGGAAGCATCGCCTCCACCACCCGCGGATCGCACGGCGTCGAGGCGTTGAAGTCGAGGTAGATGATGTCTTCACTCATAACGCTAATGGATTCTATACCCCCAAACCCGTGCTCGTCTCCGTGCTCGCCCGCTGCGCGCCTGCTGGCTGCATTCGAGCAAGGCCGCACCCCCCACCTTCTGTGTGATCGCGCCGATTCCGGACCTCTGCTTCGGCCCGCGATACGCGGCCATCTGGCGCGCGCAAGTGCGCACCAGG
>PVMK01189212.1_pt2 | contig 15380 bp, 18 predicted proteins | sample 1853481 | NCBI WGS metagenome assembly PVMK01 (sample SAMN08533507, study PRJNA380276) | Marine sediment metagenome, whole genome shotgun sequencing project.
GCCGCGACCAGGCTGAGGACGTCCAGGCCAGGGTAGAGCAGTTGGCGGGGGAATGTGAGGTGATTGTTGGAGGCGGCGGCGACTTTGCCATTGAGGGAGCCGACAATGCCAGCGGGGCGTTCTATCCCGCGACTCTGCTGCGTTGTGATGAGCCTTTTGAAAAACGCCTGGTGCACGAAGTAGAGGCCTTCGGCCCGGTCAGTACACTGATGCCCTACGACAGCCTGGAAGACGCCATCGCTATCGCGCAGCTGGGCAAGGGCAGCCTGGTGGGTTCTCTGTATACCTTTGATGATGCCGAGGCCCGGCAGGTAATTCTGGCCACTGCGCCCTATCACGGGCGCATGCTTATTCTGAACAGGGACTGCGCGGCTGAGTCTACCGGTCATGGCTCCCCACTGGCGAACCTGGTGCACGGAGGCCCCGGTCGTGCCGGCGGTGGCGAGGAACTGGGCGGTGCGCGGGCAGTGAAGCATTATATGCAGCGCACGGCCCTGCAGGGCTCGCCGACCACCCTGATGGCCATTACCGGTGAGTACCACGCGGGGGCCAGGGTTTACAGTGACGACATTCACCCGTTCAAAAAATATTTCGAAGACCTGAAAGTGGGTGAGACCCTGATCACTCACCGCCGTACTGTGACCGAAGCGGATATCGTCAATTTTGGTTGCATCAGCGGTGATCACTTCTATGCGCATTTTGATGAGATCGCCGCCAAAGACTCCTTCTTTGGCAAGCGTGTGGCCCACGGCTACTTCATTATATCCGCCGCGGCGGGCATGTTCGTGGAGCCCTCGCCGGGACCCGGTGATCGCCAACTACGGCCTCGAGAACCTGCGCTTCATCGAGCCGGTGGCCCCGGGCGATACCATACGGGTCAAGTTGTCGGTGAAACGCAAGATCAAAAAAGCGCCCCGTGGTGACGAGGCACCCAATGGTGTGGTGGTGTGGGCTATCGAAGTAACCAACCAGCACGAGCAGCCCGTGGCCGTTTATGACATTCTGACACTGGTGTCGCGCCGCGAAGCCTGACCAAAAGGAGGCACTGAACATGAGCTATAAGAATATAGAATTCGCTATCGATGAGGGTGTGGCGGTACTCAAGCTGAACAGGCCCGACGCACTGAACAGTTTTACCGCCGAGATGCACGGTGAGGTACGCGAGGTGCTGACCCAGGCTGCACAGGACAACGCTGTGCGGGCGGTACTGCTGACGGGCAACGGCCGCGGCTTTTGCGCCGGGCAGGACCTTAATGACAGGGCGGTTGCCCCCGGTGACGCCGTGCCCGATCTCGGCGATTCCGTGGAGAAATACTACAACCCCCTGATACGCCTGCTGACCACCATGGAAAAGCCGGTGATCTGCGCGGTCAACGGTGTGGCGGCAGGCGCTGGCGCGAATATCGCCCTGGCCTGCGATATCGTGATTGCCGGTCGCTCCGCCAGCTTTATCGAGTCCTTTTGCAAACTGGGCCTTATTCCCGATTCGGGCGGTACCTGGCATCTGCCACGACTGGTAGGGATGGCCAGGGCCAAAGGTCTTGCCATGCTGGGGCCGAAGGTGTCCGCGGAGCAGGCCGAAGCCTGGGGCATGATCTGGCAGGTGGTGGACGACGATGAATTATTCGATACGGCGCTAGGCCTGGCCCGACAGATGGCTACCCAACCGACCCGCGGTTTTGCCTTCACCAAGCAGGCCTTCGCCGCTTCCGCCGCCAATACCCTGGATGCCCAGTTGGAACTGGAGAAGGAACTGATGCGGGCGGCGGGCAAGACCCACGATTACCAGGAGGGGGTTAAGGCTTTCCTGGAGAAACGCACACCACAGTACAAGGGCGAATAATCAACGTGGATGCCAATCAGATAGCCCGGGCCTGTGCCGACACCATGTGGGCCAATGACAGGGCGTCTGTCGCCCTGGGCATGGAGATAGTGGAGGTGTCTGCCGGTCGGGCCGTGATGGTGATGACCGTGCGCGAGGATATGGTCAACGGCCACGATATCTGTCACGGCGGATTGATATTTACCCTCGCCGACAGCGCCTTTGCCTTCGCCTGCAACAGTGAAAACCACAACACCGTGGCGGCGGGCGCGCGGGTTGACTTTCTGGCCCCGGGCCGACTCGGCGACAGGCTTACGGCTGTGGCCGAACAGGTTTCCCAGGGGGGGCGCACGGGCATTTATGATGTGTCTGTCAGCAATCAGCTGGGCAAAACAGTGGCGCTGTTCCGTGGCAATTCACACCGTATTGGCGGTGCCCTGGTAGATGCGGCAACAGGAGAACCCGTGTAATGGCGGAAGCGTTTATTTGCGATGCGATTCGCACCCCCATCGGCCGCTATGGAGGCGGCCTGGCGGCAGTGCGGGCCGATGACCTCGGTGCCATTCCCATCAGGGCGCTGATGGAGCGCAATCCCGGCGTGGACTGGGAACAGGTGGATGATGTTTGGTACGGCTGCGCCAACCAGGCCGGGGAAGACAACCGCAATGTAGCGCGTATGAGCTCGCTGCTGGCCGGACTGCCGGTGGCGGTACCGGGCATAACGTTAAATCGCCTGTGCGGTTCCGGTATGGATGCGGTGGGAACTGCGGCCCGGGCGATCAAGGCCGGCGAGGTGGAACTGGCCATTGCCGGTGGTGTGGAGTCCATGTCCCGGGCGCCCTTTGTGATGGGCAAGGCCGGCAGCGCCTTCAGTCGCGAGGCGCGGATGTACGACACCACCATGGGCTGGCGCTTCGTCAACAAACTGATGCAGGCCCGGTACGGCATAGACTCCATGCCCGAAACAGCGGAAAACGTGGCAGAGCAATTCGGGATCGATCGTGTCGACCAGGACGCCTTCGCCCTGCGCAGCCAGCAGCGTGCCGCGGCGGCTACGGATGCCGGGCATTTCAACGAAGAGATTGTGCCGGTGAGCATTCCCCAACGCAAAGGGGAGCCGCTGCTGGTGAGCACCGATGAACACCCGCGCGCAAGCACTACCGCCGAGGGGCTGGCGAAACTGGCTACGCCGTTTCGCGACAATGGCACGGTTACCGCGGGCAATGCCTCGGGGATCAACGATGGCGCCTGCGCATTATTGATCGCATCGCAGGATGCGGCCCAACAACACGGCCTTACGCCCAGGGCCCGGATTTTAGCTATGGCCAGCAGCGGGCTGGAACCGCGCATCATGGGCTACGGCCCGGTGGAGGCCACTCGCAAGGTGTTGGCCCGGGCCGGGCTGGAGCTGGCGGCGATGGATGTCATCGAATTGAATGAGGCGTTCGCGGCACAGGGATTGGCAGTCATGCGGGCGCTGGGTCTGCCGGACGATGCTATCCATGTCAATCCCAATGGAGGCGCCATCGCCCTGGGGCACCCCCTGGGCATGAGCGGCGCGCGCCTGGTGACCACCGCCATGTATGAATTGCATCGCAGCGGGGGGCGCTACGCCCTGTGCACCATGTGTATTGGTGTGGGCCAGGGCATCGCACTGGTAATAGAACGGGTCTAACAGGTGAACACAGGAGAAGAAAGCATGAGTAGTGAGTTGACAGAGGCGGAGCTGGAAAAGCTTGAGGCCGAGTTCCAGGCGCGCATTGATGCGGAGGAAAAAATCGAGCCCAAGGACTGGATGCCGGAAAAGTATCGTAAAAACCTGATACGGCAGATTTCCCAGCACGCCCACTCCGAGGTGATCGGCATGCAACCGGAGGGCAACTGGATTACCCGGGCGCCGACCCTGCATCGCAAGTGCATCCTGCTGGCCAAGGTACAGGATGAGGGTGGCCACGGGCTGTACCTGTACAGTGCGACGGAAACGCTAGGTGTCAGTCGCGAGGAACTGGTGCAGGCCCTGCACGACGGTGTCGCCAAGTATGCGTCCATCTTCAATTATCCCGCACTGACCTGGGCGGATATGGGCGCTATTGGCTGGCTGGTGGATGGCGCGGCCATCGTCAACCAGGTCTCCTTGCAGCGCACTTCCTACGGCCCTTACTCCAGGGGCATGGTGCGAATCTGCAAGGAGGAGAGTTTTCACCAGCGCCAGGGTTACCACATCATGATGACCCTGATGCAGGGTAATGATGAGCAGAAGGCCATGGCGCAGGATGCCCTGGACCGCTTCTGGTGGCCCTCCATGATGATGTTCGGCCCCCACGATGCGGAGTCCGCCCACACCGCCCAATCCATGAAATGGAAAATCAAGCGCAAGACCAACGACGAGTTGCGCCAGAAGTTCGTGGACCAGAGCGTCAAGCAGGCGGAAGTTATCGGCCTCACCATCCCCGACCCGGAGCTGAAGTGGAATGAAGAGCGCGGCCACTACGATTTCGGCGAGATCGACTGGGAGGAATTCGATCGGGTCATTCAGGGCAATGGGCCCTGTAACCGTCAGCGTCTTGCGCATCACATCAAGGTCCACGAAGAGGGTGCCTGGGTGCGTGATGCCATCGCTGCCTATGAAACGAAAAAGACACAACGGGCCGGGAAAGCGGCCGCCTAGGAGGTATTGTCATGTCAGAACATATGAGTTTGTACGAAGTTTTTCTCCGTTCCAAGCGCGGCCTGGACCACAAGCATGTGGGCAGCCTGCACGCGGAGGACCCGCAGCAGGCACTGGAATACGCCAGGGATATCTATACCCGGCGCAGCGAGGGGGTGAGCATCTGGGTGGTCAACTCCTCGGATATCGTGGCCTCCCAAGAGGAGGACTGTGAGAGTTTTTACGATCCCCATGACGACAAGCCCTACCGCCATGCAACGCACTACCAGTTGCCTGACGAAGTCAACAACATGTAGAGGGGATGACTAATGTCTGATACGAAGTCTGATACAAATTCCAAAGAAGCCATCAAGCAGTATGCGATCCGCCTGGGCGACGATGCCGTGGTGCTGGGTCACAGACTGTCACAGTGGTGCGGTAGTGGACCCTTCCTGGAGGAAGACCTGGCCCTCACCAATGTCGCCCTGGACTTTATTGGCCGGGCGCGGATGTTCTACAGCTATGCCGCGGAGCTGGCCGATGACGGTTCCACCGAGGATACCTATGCCTATACTCGCGACTGCCGCGATTTCACCAATCTGCTGATTAACGAGTTGCCAAACGGTGACTTCGCCTTCTCCATGGTGCGCCAGTACCTGGTGGACGTATACGGCCTGGCCTACATGGAGGCCCTGCGGCAGTCTGCGGATGCGACCCTGGCGGCCATCGCCGACAAGGCGGTGAAGGAAAGCCGCTATCACCTGCGCCGCAGCCACGACTGGATGCTACGCCTGGGGGACGGTACACAGGAGAGCAATCAGCGTATGCAGCGCGCGGTGGACGATCTGTGGGGCTACACCCCGGAACTGTTCGAGATGGACGAACTCGAGCAGGGGCTGGCCACAGCGGGTATCGCGGTCGATGCCGCCGCACTGCGCCCGGAATGGGAACGGACGGTTAAAGCGACCCTGGCGGAGGCCACCCTGCAGGTGCCTGCGGGTGGCTGGGAAATCACCGGCGGTCGCCAGGGTATGCACACCGAGTCACTGGGTCACATGCTCAGTGATATGCAATTTATGCAACGGGCCTATCCCGGCTTGCAGTGGTAGCCATGGCCGAGTCCGCACATATTCCCCTGCTGCCGGCGGAGGAGCACGATCGACGCCAGCGCCGGGCCAACTCCACGCTGCAATCCCTGTGGTCGTTGCTGGACGCGGTCACCGACCCGGAGATTCCCGCGATCAGCCTGTGGGAGTTGGGTGTTTTGCAGGATGTACAAGAGCGCGACGGTGTGGTGGTGGTAACCATCACCCCGACTTACTCTGGCTGCCCCGCCATGTCCGTTATGGCCGAGGATATTGTCCAGGCCCTGGCCGATGCGGGTTACCCGAACAGTGAGATTGTCACCCGGCTGGCCCCGGCCTGGTCCACCAGCTGGATTTCCATTGATGCCCAGGAAAAACTGCGGGTCTATGGTATCGCCCCGCCGGGGCAGAGCTGCGACGGTGGAAAAGTGGACATTCATTGCCCGCGCTGTGGCTCGGGTAATGTACGCAGTATCAGCGAGTTCGGCTCCACTGCCTGTAAAGCACTGTACCAGTGCTCAGACTGCGGTGAGCCCTTCGATCATTTCAAACCGATTTAGGAAACCGTTATGACAGATCCGCAATTTCATTCCCTGACTGTCGCCAACGTAGAACCGGAAACAGACAGTGCCATCAAGGTCAGCTTTGCCGTACCCGAAGCGCTGCGCGATACCTTCAGGTATCAGCAGGGCCAGTACCTCACGCTGGAGTCGAACGTCGATGGTGAAACCGTACGGCGCTCCTACTCCATCTGTTCAGGCATTAATGATGCAGCCATGCAGGTGGCGATCAAGCGCGTGGAAGGTGGTGTTTTCTCCAACTTTGCCAACGACAGTCTGAAGTGTGGTGATACGGTGCAGGTTATGCCACCCCAGGGGAGTTTCTTCACGCCGCTGGATGAAGCAAAATCGCGCAATTACCTGTTTATTGCCTCCGGCAGCGGCATTACGCCGGTGGTCTCCAATATCAAGTCGATCCTGGAGGAAGAACCCCAAAGCTCAGTGACATTGCTCTACGGTAACCAGCGCACCAATACCATGATGTTTCGCGAAACTTTGAGTTTTCTCAAGAACCGCTATATGACACGCTTTCACTGGGTCAATATTCTCAGCAAGGAAGACCAGGGCGCGGATGTATTGAACGGCCGGCTCAATAATCGCAAGGGTGGCGAGCTCAACCAGCAGTTGATCAAGCTGAGTAATTTTGATGAGTATTTCATCTGTGGCCCGGAATCCATGATATCGGAAGTGTCCCGGGGCCTGCGATCCGTGGGTGCGACAGAGGGGAATATCCACTACGAACTGTTCGCTTCCTCGGCGGAAGATGCCCGGGCAGTGGTGGAAAAACACCATGCCAGGGTCGCGGAGTACGGTGGCAAGCTGAGCAATGTGACCGTGGTTATGGACGGACGCGCCAGCGAGTTTGAATTGACCGCCGACGGTGAAAACGTACTGGATGCCGGTCTCAGCCATGGCATAGATCTCCCTTACTCCTGCAAGGGCGGGGTATGTTCAACCTGCAAGGCAAAGCTGGTGGAGGGCGAAGTGGATATGGATATCACCCATGGCCTGGAAGCGGGCGAACAGGAGGCCGGTTTTATATTGACCTGCCAGGCGCACCCGATCAGTGATAAGGTCGTGGTAGATTTCGACCAGAAATAACGCATGTTACTAAATCAGCCAGCGAGAAGCCGGCAGTAGTGGTCCAGACTTGCAACCCAGGCAACAGACTAACAGACAGGCGCTGACATTCAGCGGCTTGCTCATCGCCTGTCTGCTGACCCCCATCGCCATTGTTTCGCTTTGGCCTGTGCCGCCGCAGGTCAACCGGTTGTGGGATTGGGCCAACGTGATGGGATACCTGGCCGTGGCTATCAGCCTGTTGCTGTTTGTCTACAAGGGAAGAGCGCGTGCTTTTCCGCCGTACAGCGGCCGCTTTTTTGCCAATCTTCATCGCGATCTGGGGTATATCGTAGTGCTGCTGCTGGCAGGTCATGTCGGCGTGCTGCTGGTCGCGGAACCCCTGTTGCTGGAACACCTGAAGCCGACGGCGCCGCTGCATATGATGTCCGGGTTGCTGGCGCTGATCCTGATGCTGTTACTGGTTTGCACGTCGATACCGGTCGTGCGCCGGCGGCTGTGGGCAGACTACCACCTGTTCCGGCACGTACACGGACTATTGGCTGTCGCCATCGTCCTGCTGGTTTTTTTCCATGTGCTGGTCAGTGGTTTTTACCTGAACAGCGAGTGGAAGATTGGCCTGGCGGTAGCAATATCCGCGGCTATCCTGTTGTACTATGCCAGTGGTAAACACCAGTTGGTACCGGCGGCTGTGGCCAGAGTGCGCAACAGTGCAAGGTATTCCCATATGATCAGCTACGGCTCAGTGGCGCTGGTCCTGCTGCTTTGTCTTGCTCTCATCCTGCTTGCTGAAACTGAATGAACAGACGCGCCATCTGGCCATTTGCACTTGGCGGCGTATGTCTCGCGGTGCTCTTGTTGCTATTCGCCGAGGGCTATCGAAATCAAAACGTCGCCCAACAACCCATGCTGCCAGTGGTGTTCGATCATGCTGATCACAGCAGCAGTCAATGCATCGAGTGCCACCACAATTTTGTAGATGATACCGGGGGCGGCACCTGTTACGTCTGCCATAAACATTCTCCGGAGATTGCCGCGCAGATGGAAAAAATGTTTCACGATTTTTGTTTCGGCTGCCATGTGAGTACCAGGATGGAGGGTGAGGAATCGGGTCCAATGCGCGAGTGCAGGGGGTGTCACCATGAATAAGCAAACTGTACACTCAATAGACAATCAAGGGGCCGCCGGCCTCGGCAGGTGTCCGCAATGAAAAACCCCCGGCATGTGGCATCGGAACGGGCCATGCGCGTGTTGCGCTCGCCGGCCACGACGATTATTGCCCGGCCCTGGCTGGATGCCCTGGCGCTGGCCATGGGTCGCCGTTATTTCTTTCCCCTGTCGCGCTTGTGGGCCATGGCACGAGAGGCCGAGGGCAAGCTGGATCATTTCGTTACCGGTATCCCGGCCGGTGACCTCAAGAAGAGGCAGCTGCGCAAGCTGGCCACGGCGCTGGATATTTTCGAACACAGCCGCCTCAAGGCCTATATGACCGAGCAGCTGTGGCAGGATTACCTGTTCGGTTCGGGTGATGTGCAACTTGCGCGTTTATTGCTGGCGGAGGAAATGCGCCTGGATACGCGGTCCGCCTATAACATGACCCGGCGGGGCTTTTCCCCTTTTCGGCACTTACTGCGGACTTCCGTGAAAATGACGCCCACCACACCCGAGCAGGTCATTGGGCGGTTTGGGGAAGAGGGGGCGCATCTTGATGATTTGTTCCGACTGCCAGACATATTCCCGGCTGTCGAGTGTTCCCGCCGCATCCCGGTGCCCCGTGGCACCGATTACTGGATTCGATTTCCGTCGCCGTCACAGGTCATGGCTGACATGGTCTACGCCAGAGTGCATGAGCCCCCGCGGGTGAGTAACCCGCCGACCCTGATTTTTGGTCACGGCATGTGTGTCGAGTTCGATCACTATCACAACCTGATTGATGAAATCGCCGGCCTGACTGAACAGGGCATACGGGTGATAAGGCCCGAGGCGCCCTGGCACGGGCGGCGCGTGCTGCCAGGCCACTTCGGCGGGGAACAGCTGTTGTCCACGGCTCCAATGGGCATGTTTGATTTTGTTGCCGCCCAGCACAAGGAGTGGGCGGTGCTTATCGACTGGTGCCGCCAGACCAGTAGCGGCCCGGTGGCCATAGGCGGTGGCAGTCTCGGCGCCCAGACTGCCAAGTCCATCGCCATGCGCGCCAACGATTGGCCCGAGAAGTTGCGCCCCGACGCCGTGTTCGCCGTGATTCACTGCAGTCATATTGCCGAGGCGGTGCTCGACGGGGCCCTGTCGGATATCTGGAATTTTTCCGGCGCGCTGCGCGAGGTGGGCTGGAGTCGCGAGTCGGTGCGGGAATGGTTGCTGCGACTGGACCCCATGCGCCAGCCCTGTGTGCCCCCCCATCGGGTGGTCAGTGTGACCGGCAGTCACGACATAGTGACGAGGCCCGAATGGGCTGACCGTCAGCTGGATTACTGGCAGGTACCGGCGGAAAATCGTTTTCGCTACAGGCGCGGGCACTTCTCTGTGCCCCTGGGTATGGTGCGCGATACGCAGCCACTGCTGCGCCTGCGACAGGTGCTTGACCAATGTTGAGCCCAGTGCGCGGGAAAGTGTGATGTCGGCACCGGTTGGCGTGCCGCTCTGGCTGCTGTTGCCACTGATACTGTTTGCCAGCGCGGGTCTCTGGCTGTTGGTCATCGTCCCCTTGTTGGGGGGTGTGATGTACCGGCGCCGCCAGCGCGCCTTGCGCAAGCTCGATGAACAATTGGAATTCGGGCTGTCGGATTATGCCCTGGCGCGACGCAGCGACTGGCTGGACCGGTTGCTCAGTGACTCGCAGGTGGTCGTCGCGATCGAATCGGTTGCGGCGCAAACGGGTACCCCCGTGGATTCGGTGCGCGAAAGAGCGCGTCGTGATGCCCAGGAGATCGTGCCGTTTTTCAACGTGTTGTTGTACTTTCGCTTCGGGTATTGGCTGGCCCGCTGGTTTTTGCGCATGATGTACCGGATTCATGCTGAATTCAGCGACCGGGAGGCGCTGGCCGGTATTGGTCGCGATAACTGTGTCGTACTGGTTTCCAATCACCGCTCCAACATAGATCCCTTCCTGCTGGTTTACCTGAGCTCCAAACGCACGGCTATTTCCTATTCTGCGGGTGAATGGGCGCGAGCCTGGCCGCTGCGCTACTTTTTGCATGCGATTGGTTTTTACATCGTGCGCCGCGATGTGGGTACTGATTCTGTGTATCACACGCTGGTACAGCGCTATGTCTACCTGGCGGCATCGCACTGTGTGCCACAGGGCTTGTTTTTGGAGGGGGCACTGAGTCGCGACGGGAAAATGCAGCCGCTCAAGCTCGGTTTGTTGAATTATTTACTGAAGGCCCATGGTCAGAACAGCTGCCGTGACATTGTATTCGTGCCTGTGGGTTTGAGTTACGATCGTGTCCCCGAAGACCGTGCCCTGGTAGAACACCAGGATGAGGGTTTTCGCAATAAGGGGCGACTGTATCCGCTGTTGTCCCTGCTGCGTTTCCTGGTGCTGATCATGCCGCGGATGATCGGCCTGGCCAAGCCCTACGGCAAGGCGGTGGCCAACTTTGGCAGTCCGCTGTCCCTGTCACAGTGGCAGGCGGCAACCGGGCAGCCGCTGGATGTCGTAGATGCGCAGCTCAGGCGTGAGCGTATCGGCATTCTGGGCGAGGAACTCGCCGCAAAAATCGAGGCATTGATTCCGGTGTTGCCGGTTGCGCTGCTGTCTCACGTGTTGCTAAAGATGGGCGAACAGGGTATTCCCGAGCTGCAACTCAAGCGCGATGCGCTGGCGCTGGCGGAACGAATCCAGGCGCAGGCCGTCACCGTGGTGCTCGATAAGAATGACGAGGACCGCTCACTCAGCCAGGGTTTGTACCTGCTGCTCAAGAGAGGGCAGGTTGAACTTGGCGGCGATGGTCGCTTGCGCGTGAGTCCCACAGGGAAACCGCTGCTGGAGTATTACCGCAACGGGATCCCCGACCGTTTGCAGGGTACTTTTCACTGATGATATGCTGCTAAAACGCGTCGGATTGAGGCATCACTTGCCGCTGGGCTACTGGCGACTCACTGATCCTAATTTATCAGGTGGTTGGAGCACTAAGCATGAGCAAATACCGGATTCTGGTTGCCGATGACCACCCTCTGTACCGCAATGCGCTGGGCAATGTCGTTGCCGAGGCGTTCGATGACGTGGAAGTGGTAGAGTGCGAAGACATTGCCTCAGCCCTGCAGTACCTGGCAAACGCAGCCATTGACCTGGTGTTGCTGGATCTGTCCATGCCCGACGCGGACGGGCTCGATGGCGTGGCCAGATTGCGCGCAGCCGCTCCGGCGACGCCGATTATAGTCTGCTCTGCCCAGGATGATCCTGACCTGGTGCGGGACTGTTTCAAGCTGGGTGTTTCAGGCTACTTGCCCAAGTCATCCGGTACCGGTGTGACCAGCCACGCACTGCAGCTGGTGCGGGGCGGTGGTGTATACGTGCCTTCCGAGGCATTGGCGGAAGGGGCGGTAGCGGGAGAAGACAAGGCGGCCCAGGACGCCGGCGATACCGGTGCGGGTGATTTGACGCCCAGGCAGCGCAATGTCCTGTCACTTTTGGAGCGGGGCATGTCGAACAAGGCGATTGCCCGGGAACTGGGCATCGGTGAAATCACCGTGAAAGCACACGTCTCAGCTATTCTGCGCAAACTGGGCGTGGAAAACCGTCTGCAGGCTATTATTGCCGTGCGCGAACGCAAACGCTAGATTCATTCGGCCAACAGATGCTGCATCAGCGCTCTCAGCCGTGCCGCTTCTACCGGCTTTGTAAGCAGTGGAATCGCCAGCTGCTCCAGTTGTTCGCGCAGGGCTTTGGAGTTATCGCTGCTGATCATAATGGCCGGGGCCGGGCTGGCGAGTTCCGCGTTGATGGCTTTGATGGCATCGATACCCTTAGCGCCCTCAGACAGGTGATAGTCTGTCATTAATAATTGGGGCACGATGTCCTGGTCGATGATGTTGGTCAGCACTTCCTCCACGCTGGTGGCCGATACCACCCTGCAGTCCCAGTCCTCCAGTAGCCGCACCATGCTGCGCAGGACCTGGGTGTTGTCGTCTACCACCACAACCAGGCATCCGTTGAATCCCACGTTGACAACGACCTGATCACTTGTAGCGGGCTCGGTTAATTTATCCGCGTCGCCCACAGCCACCTCCATGGAAAAGCTGCTGCCTTCGCCGGGTACAGACTGCACCTTGATTTCGGTATCGAGGAGGCGACAAATGCGATGTACGATGGCAAGCCCCAGGCCCATACTGCCTTTGTCGCCTGCGCTCGTACTGCCCGGAGCTTGCCAGAACTCACCGAATATTTTTTCAAGATGCTCCGCGGGAATGCCCACGCCGGTATCCCTGACCTCTATCCTGATACGGCCGTCACGGCTTCGGGCGGACAGGGTGATCTGTCCCCGGGGCGTATATTTGATCGCATTACTGAGCAGGTTGCGCAGTACTGTCTCCAGCAGCATCAGGTCCGTGTGAACCACGGCGCTATTCGGTTCTGCTTGCAGCAGTAGATTCCTGGCCTCGGCAATAGAGCTGTACTCGCTTGCCAGTCGCTCCAACAGGGTCTGGAGGCGAAAATGACTGGGCTCCGGGTGCAGTCCGCCGCTGTCCAGGCGTGAAATATCCAACAGCGCACTCAGCAGGCTGTCCAGCGTGTCCAGCGCTCGGGCAATACCGCGAACACTCTCGTTGTCGCCGGCAGAGAGCTTATCGCTGTTTATTGCCTCCAGGTACAATACGGCGGCATTGAGAGGCTGGCGCAGGTCGTGGCTGGCGGCGGCGACAAACTGGGTTCTGCTCGCTGTGGCGTCCTCAGCTTCCTGCTTGGCGCGCAGCAATGCGCCCTCGAATTTTCGCCGCATATCCAGTTCGTGTTCGAGGCGTTCGTTCAGTATACGCAGTTCGCCGGTGCGCTCTGCGACGGTTTTCTCAAGCTTACTGGCCGCCTGGAACGCGGCGAAGGCGCTTCCCTCTTCGTTGATGCGCTGTTCAACCCGATCCAGTAGTACCTCGTTGGTGCGCGTCAGGCGGCGCACTTCCTCCTCGAGTTGTACCAGGCTCTCCTGCGGGGTGACCGCCATTGGTTTTTCTGCCTGTTGCTCGTCGTGACTCATGCCGTGAGGGCGAAGGCCAGGCAATTGAACGAACCGTTCATGTTCAGGCTGTTGGACTGTTCGCCCATACAATTGAAGCCCCAGATATTGAACTCGGTGAACAACTGCGCCACCGGCTGCTGCAGGTTGTGATGTTCGACCATTTCCCTGCGGGCCGCGCATTCCATGCCCAGTACCAGCAGGTGGTCACCCAGATCATCGCGGATCTGATTCAGCGCGCCCCTCATCTGCTGGACATAGTCGACCTGAGCCGCCACGCGAAATACCACACCCTCGTCAATGGCGCAGGCGCAGCGCAGGGAGCCGTCGTCCAGTATTTCGGAGAAAGCCGCGGGGGTAGGCGCGATCACCCACGGTAATGATAGCGGGGTGCAGCGCCAGGTGCTCCCGGTCGATCTCGTCAGGCCGCAGGCCGCACAAGCGCGCGTATTCCAGCAGGGCGGGAGCACCGTTGATTTCATGGACCAGCCGTTCGGAGGGGGTTGCCGCTGTAATCACTCCGCGCTTATCCGTGGGCACGAAGTTGTGAAAATTGTAGTGACGAAAGGGCAGGGTGCTGTGTACCAGCAGCAGCACGGCACTGTCGTCTTCGAAGCGGCTGTCAAACAGCACCGGCGTGCGGCCAAGCTGCCAGTTATCGCCAGCCGAGCCCCCCACCAGGTTGATGTTGCCCAATTCACTGCCCAGTGCCGCGGCGACGAACTCCTCAGCCCGGCTGGTACTGTCAATCAACAGCAGGGCGAAGGTACTGGATGCTGTTGCATCGGGAGCCCGCTGGTGTAATTCATCGAGCATGGCGGGCACCAGCTGGCCGGCCTGCTGGAAACCAAACCGCCGCAGGCCCTGGATATGGCGAGCCACGCAGGTAAAGTACTCGCGGCTGAAGCAGAGGGTCGAAAGACTGTTCTCCCGGTAGCCGGCCGGGACGATCTCACCGGCAGTTGAGCAGCCGTACACGGGGCCGTTATTAAAGGACTGCAAGGCGTGTTCGAGAACTTCCCCGGTGTGATTCGGTCCGCTGAGCAGCAGTACGAATTCGGCTGGTTCGGCGGGCATCAGTGCACGGCATTGTGCGACGGCGTCAGCCGTATCTGTAGCGGTGGAGTGGGCAGTGAAAATACCGGCGGCCATCGACGCATCATAGCCGAAATCAAGCATTCTTTCTTTTGTAGGGTCGAATTTATTCGACCCATGTTTGATGGCCCTTGGCCGAGCTAATTCGACCAATACCGTTTGGTCTCATTAATTCGACCCTGCAGCTGCCCCGCTTTTCGGGTACAACGCCAATCTACCCACTTGAGCGGGGGACGGTCTAAAATGTAAATATTACCAATGCACTACATTAAATCGGCAAATCAGTCCAAAGTAATACTTTAGTAGGGGGTCATGCTCCCTTTGGGTAGTTGTACCCGTTGCATTCAGCAGGCTAGTATCCAGTCTGCTGTTGCAAAGGCATACCTAAAAAGTGCATAAATCAACCGCAAAAATTCCAAAAATAATGGAGAGCAAAGCCCATGTTAAAGCCCGTATTTAAGCCCAGACTTCTCGCCCTCGCTATCTCAGCCGTACTGGTACCCGCGTCACTGCAAGCCGCCGTGCTCGAGGAAGTGGTCGTGACCGCCACCAAGCGCGCGGAGAGTGTGCAGGATGTAGGTATCGCCATCACCGCTTTCACCGGCGACCAGATGGATCAACTGGGCTGGACCAACGCCCAGCAGGTGACAGCGATGGCACCCGGCGTGAGCACGGTGCAGCCCAACGGTGAGGCCAACTATTCCATAGCAATTCGAGGCGTCGCCAACTCTGATTTCACCACCAACGTGGAGAGCCCCGTGGCCCTCTATGTGGACGAGGTGTATATCAGCCAGATGTCCGGGCGGTTTCATGCTGTTTGACATGGAGCGGGTGGAGATCCTGCGCGGCCCCCAGGGCACCCTGTTCGGCCGCAACGCGACGGGCGGTCTGGTGCACTACAGCACGCGCAAGCCCAAT
>PVMK01128594.1_pt1 | contig 15377 bp, 20 predicted proteins | sample 1853481 | NCBI WGS metagenome assembly PVMK01 (sample SAMN08533507, study PRJNA380276) | Marine sediment metagenome, whole genome shotgun sequencing project.
TATTACCCGATCGCTGGCCTGTCGTCTTCATCCAGATGCGGATAGGCGCACTTGCCCGCGAGGCCCTGATGTCCGGCCAGCCATTGCCACCGGCCTATTACCGGCTGTTCGCGATATGGTTCGCCTTTGGCTGGCCGGCCTTCGCCGCAGTGCTTGCAATCTTCTGGCTGATGATCGCCAGGCCGGCGATCGGGTAATACGAAGGTGCGGAAATAATGATCCATTTCACCGCGGGCTGGCATTACCGATCGGCGTCTTCAGGCGGCGTGTCGTCGTATAGCCGTGCCCGGACCAGCATTTCGTCGTGGTGAGCGGCTGACTGGACTTCGATGAACAGGCGCTTGACGATCGGGAAGCGCTGCTTGATGACGTTTTCCAGCTGGTAGATCGCGTCCTCGACCTTGCCGGCGGTCAGATTGTCCTCAAAATCGAGGGAGAGCGCCAGCAGGACGTCGTTCGGCCCGCGATGCAGGGTGCGGACCTCGTTGAGGGAATCGATCGTCGGCGTGGCCTCGACGATGGCGCGGATATCGCCGGTCAGTTCCGGCGCCGCCGCTTCGCCGATCAACAGGCCCTTTGTCTCGATCGCCAGTAACAGGGCGGTCACCGCCAATATGACACCGATGAGAACCGAGGCGGCGCCGTCGAGCCAGGGCAGGCCGAGCCAGGCAGCGCCGGCAATGCCGAGAAATGCAACGCCGAGGCCCAGAATGGCCGCGGTGTCCTCGAAAAGCACGGTAAAGACGGTCGGGTCCTTGGACTGCCTGACCGCTTCGAAAAAGCCGCGCTTGCCGCGGGTGGTTTCAAATTGCCGGTAGGCGATCCACCAGGCGACGCCCTCGAATACGCAGGCCAGGGCGAGCACGATGAAATTCACCGAAATGTTCGTGACCGGGTGCGGATCGAGGACCTTGCCGATGCCTTCGTAGATCGACACCCCGGCGCCGACGCCAAAGATCAAAATGGCGACGACGAAGGCCCAGAAATACAGTTCGGCGCCATAGCCGAAGGGGTGCTGCTCGTCGGCCGGCTTTTTTGATCTGCGCAGGCCGTAAAGCAAAAGCCCCTGGTTGCCGGTATCGACCAGGGAATGGATACCCTCCGACAACATCGCCGACGAGCCGGTATAGGCGGATGCGCCGAATTTGGTGACGGCGATCAGGAAATTGCCGATGAGGGCGGCAACGACAACTTTCCTTGAGCCCGTTGCCATCAACGCGATCCCGATCCGGTCGATAAATTGTGAGACGCCTGGCCGGCTAATGCCTGTTAAACGTCAGTTTACGAAAACAACCAGCCCGGAGGCTCAACGGTGATCCGTCTATATGTGTTTGCCGGTTTTGTCATGTCGGCCTGTTTGGCGATTGCCGGGTCAGGCGCCGCCATGGCGGGCAAAGCCGATATTGTGAAGGTCGCGGCCACCGAATCGGCGCCCGGCACCTTCCGCTTCGATGTCTCGGTGCGCCATGGCGACGAGGGCTGGGACCACTATGCCAATCTATGGCAGGTCGTGGGCCCCGATGGCGGCGTATTGGGGACAAGGGTGCTGCTGCATCCCCACGATAGCGAGCAGCCCTTTACTCGCGGCCTGAACGGCGTGGCGATCCCGGCCGGGATCAGGACCGTCGTCATCCGGGCAAGGGACAGCGTCCATGATTTTGGCGGCAAGGAAATGCGCGTCGACCTGCCCGGCCGGTGAGCGTTTGCGGGCAGCGATTATGAATTCGCCGCGCTGGCCGCGATCATTGCGAAGATTCCATCCGTCACAAACTGCACCGACAAAGCGGCAAGAATGACGCCCAACAGGCGCGTCAGGACCATGCGCCCGGGTCTCGCCCAATATGCCATCGACCCGTTCGGCCAGCATGAAGACGAGATAGGTGATGGCCAGAGCGGCGAGGATGATTGCGATCAGCATCGACCGGCCAAGGGCGTCGGAAAACCTGTCGGAAAGCAGGATCGTCGCGGAAATCGCGCCGGGACCGGCGATCAGCGGTATCGCCAGCGGGAAAACCGCAAGACTGCGGATCGCTTCCTCGGTAGCGGCCCGCCGTGCGCTCTTTTCATGGCGTTCCTGGCGTTTTTCAAAAACCATCTCGAAGGCGATGTAGAAAAGCAGCAGGCCGCCGGCGATGCGGAAGGCGTGGATGGTGATCCCGAACATGGTGAGGATCGCCGTTCCGGCCAGCGCGAACAGCAGCAATATCGGCAGGGCAATGAGGATGCTTCGCGCCGCGATCCGGCGCCGCTCGCCGCGCGTCATGCCACCCGTGAGCGCCAGAAACAATGGCGCGAGGCCCGGCGGATCGATGGTCACGAACAGGGTGACGAAGGCTGTGACGGCTGAATCGAGCATCGGCTTTCCAGCGGTGAATGAACCCGCTTAAGCCGGCCACGCGGCCGCCGCAACCCCGCACGGAAACCACCCTTGGGCAGTTTGATTCAGGTAACTTTCCACATTTGCGGGTTATGCGCGCGCGAGCAAAGGCATCAATGTAAAATTATATCCTAAGTCTATGATATTATTTGATATTTCTAACCAACCTTCATTGGCAATCGTAGCCGGTTTCGGCTAGAACATTGCCAACGTCAACAACACTGATTCCCACATTGTCCGACGAGACCGAAAGACCGGGTCCAACGCCCGGCGGCCATATCGAGCCGATCTCCATAATCGAGGAGATGCGCAACTCCTATCTCGATTACGCCATGAGCGTGATCGTCAGCCGGGCGCTGCCCGATGTCCGCGACGGACTGAAGCCCGTGCACCGGCGCATTCTCTACGCCATGCACGAAATGGGCCTCACATCGGGCAAATCCTACCGGAAATCTGCCGGCATCGTCGGCGAGGTGATGGGCAATTTCCATCCCCATGGCGACCAGGCGATCTACGACGCCCTGGTGCGCATGGCGCAGGACTTTTCCATGCGTCTGCCACTGATTGACGGGCAGGGTAATTTCGGCTCGCTGGACGGCGATCCGCCGGCGGCCATGCGCTACACGGAATGCCGGCTGGAAAAGGTTTCCGAGACCATCCTTGAGGATATCGCCAAGGACACTGTCGATTTCCAGGAGAACTACGACGGCCGCAAAACCGAACCGACGGTTCTGCCGGCGCGGTTTCCCAATCTGCTCGTCAATGGCGCCAGCGGCATTGCGGTGGGCATGGCGACCAACATCCCGCCGCACAATCTTGGCGAGATCATCGATGCGACGATGGCGCTGATCGAGGATCCATCGCTCACCGTCGCCGATCTGATCGAATATGTACCCGGTCCCGATTTTCCCACCGGCGCCATCATCCTTGGCCGCAGCGGCATCCGCTCCGCCTATGAAACCGGCCGCGGCTCGGTGATCATGCGCGGGCGCGTCAATGTCGAGACGACAAAGCGCGGTCGCGAGGCGCTGATCGTCACGGAGGTGCCCTATCAGGTCAACAAGGCCTCGATGGTGGAGAAGATCGCCGATCTGGTCCGCGACAAGCGAATCGAGGGCATTGCCGATCTGCGCGATGAATCGGACCGCTCCGGCGTGCGCGTCGTCATCGAACTGAAGCGCGATGCGGTCGCCGATGTCGTACTCAACCAGATTTACCGGTTCACGCCGCTGCAATCGAGTTTCGGCGCCAATATGGTGGCGCTTAACGGCGGCCGGCCCGAACAGCTTGGCCTGAAGGACTTTTTGCAGTGCTTCATCGCTTTCCGCGAAGAGGTGGTCAGCCGGCGAACCAAGTTCCTGCTGAAAAAAGCCCGGGACCGGGCCCATATCCTTGTTGGCCTGGCCATTGCCGTGGCCAATATCGATGAGATCATCGCCCTGATCCGGGCCGCGCCTGATCCTCAGACCGCACGTGAACAATTGATTACAAAGATTTGGCCAGCAAAGGATATTGCTCCTCTGGTCGAGTTGATCGCCGATCCCCGGCACCTCATTGGCGCCGATGGCACCTATCGGCTTTCCGAAGAACAGGCGCGGGCCATACTGGAGTTGCGGCTGCAACGGCTGACGGCGCTCGGGCGCGATGAAATCGCCGACGAGCTGAATGGGCTGGCCGACGAGATCAAGGATTATCTCGACATTCTGCGGTCGCGGGAGCGGATCATGACGATCATCCGCGAGGAACTGACGGCCATTCGCGAGGCCTATGCGACGCCGCGACGCTCGGAGATTATCGATGGTGGCGCCGAGCTGGAAGACGAGGATCTGATCCAGCGCGAGGACATGGTCGTGACCGTCAGCCACACCGGCTACATCAAGCGGGTGCGGCTGGCCGAGTACCGGGCGCAGCGGCGCGGCGGCAAGGGCCGTTCGGGCATGTCGACGCGCGAGGAGGATTTCGTCACCAAGCTGTTTATCGCCAACACCCACACGCCGGTGCTGTTCTTTTCCTCGCGCGGCATGGTCTACAAGCACAAGGTCTGGCGGTTGCCGCTGGCGGCGCCGCAGGCGCGCGGCAAGGCGCTGATCAATCTCTTGCCGCTGGAGCAGGGCGAGCAGATCACGACGATTCTGCCGCTGCCCGACGACGAGGCCGATTACGACCGTTTCGATCTGATCTTCGCCACGCGGGCCGGAACCGTGCGGCGCAACAAGCTGACCGACTTCGTCCAGGTCAACCGCAACGGCAAGATCGCCATGAAGCTGGAAGAAGGCGACCGCATCATCGGCGTGGAGACCGCGACGAACGGCAATGACGTTCTGCTGACGGCGAAAAACGGCCAATGCATCCGCTTCCCGGTGACCGATGTGCGGGTCTTTACCGGGCGCAGTTCGGTCGGCGTGCGCGGCATCCGGCTGGGCAAGGACGATGGGGTCATCTCCATGTCGATCCTGCGTCATTTCGAGGTGAACGCCGATGAGCGCTCGGCGTACTTGAAAATGCGCCGGGCGATCGCCGGCGAGGCGGCGGAGGCGGAGAGCGAAGGCGCCGAACCGATGGAAGAGGAGGAGGCCGAGGAGGTTTCCGGGGACGCCACGCTTTCGCAGGAGCGCTATGCGGAAATGGGCGCCACGGAGGAATTTATCCTGACGCTGTCGGAACAGGGTTACGGCAAGCGCAGCTCGTCGTTCGAGTACCGGGTTACCAGGCGCGGCGGCAAAGGCATCGTGGCAATGCGGGTCAATGAGCGCAACGGCGCCCTGGTCGCCTCGTTCCCGGTCGAGGACGATGACCAGATCATGCTGGTGACCGATGCCGGCCAGTTAATCCGGGTGCCGGTGGACGGCATCCGGATTGTCGGCCGCTCAACCTCGGGTGTAACGGTCTTCGATACGGCGGAAGGCGAGAATGTCGTTTCGGTGGAGCGGATCACCGATACCGGCGAGGATGAGGGCGAGGACGGCGATGAGGAGGACGGCGAGGGCGGCGGGCCCGGTGAGCCCGATGCCGGGGGTGACGAAGGAGCCGAAGATGGCGGCAGCGGAAATGAGACCGATGATGGCGCGCCCGATGCGTGAAGCAGCCGTCTGATACAAACGCCGGAGCCGCGCCATGGTCACTTTCTCGACATGGATCGCCGTTGCGCTGGCTTCCGTGGCGATTGTCATCGTTCCGGGGCCGACCGTTACCGTGATCATCGCCAACAGCCTGCGGCACGGGGCCAGGGCCGGGCTGCTCAATGTCGCCGGCACGCAGCTTGGCATCGCCGCGATGATCCTGGTGCTGGCCTTCGGGCTTTCGGCCATCGTGGCGTTTCTCGGCACGGCGTTCTTCTGGCTGAAACTGGCCGGCGCGGCCTATCTCATCTGGCTCGGAATCCGGCTTTGGCGGTCGGACGGCAGGCTTGGTTCGGGCCCGGGCGCCGAAAAAGGCGGCCGGCGGCCTGTCGGCTCGTTCTTCTGGCAGGGTTTCATCGTCATCTGGTCCAATCCCAAGGCGCTGTTCTTTTTCGGGGCGTTCTTGCCGCAATTCATCGATCCGGCCGGCAACGCCGTCTTGCAGACCATTCTTCTGGGCGGGACCTTCATCGCCATCGCCACCGTTCTGGACGGGTCCTATGCGCTGCTGGCGGGCGGTACCGGGGCGTTTTTGTCGCGCCGCAATGTGCGCCTTGTCGAGAGGATCAGCGGCACTTGCCTGATCGGCGGCGGGATCTGGCTGGCGCTGACCCGCCGGTCATGAGGACGCGACATGCGCCTGCCGCGTTGCCTCCCGCCGGCAAACCGGATATGGGGCTGGCATGATCCGAACGGCGCTTTATCCGGGAACCTTCGACCCGCTGACCAATGGTCATGTCGATATTCTGCGCGCTGGCTTTTGCCTGTGCGACAGGCTGGTTGTGGCGGTCGGCGTTCATCCCTCCAAGGCGCCGATGCTCGGTGTCGATGACCGGATCGAGTTGATCGAGACGGTGGCGGGACCGCTGGCCGCCGAGGCCGGCGTCGAAATGACCGTCATGACATTCGACAATCTGGTCGTCGATTTCGCCCGCGAGGTCGACGCCGGCATTCTGGTGCGCGGTCTGCGCGATGGCACCGATCTGGACTATGAGATGCAGATGTCGGGGATGAACGGGGCGATGGCGCCCGATCTGCAGACGGTTTTCCTGCCGGCCCGGCCCGGCGCGCGCCATATCACCGCCACGCTGGTGCGGCAGATCGCCGGCATGGGCGGCGACGTCAGCGCGTTTGTGCCCGAAGCAGTGCTTGCAAAGCTCGCTGGATATCTTGATTAAAAACCGGCCGCCGACGAACCCGCCGGCAACGCCCGATCCATTCAAACAGGACACGACGAAGATGACAGTTCGACTTTTTGCCTTTTTCGCCACATTGCCGCTGATCCTGCCGCTGGCATATTCGGCCCCGGCGCTCGCCGTTCACGACGACCCCTTGCAGACCCTGGTCATGGAAACCAGCAAGGGCACGATCCGCATCCGGCTGATGCATGATTTCGCGCCCAAACATGCCGAGCGGCTGAAAACCCTCAGCCAGGAGGGGTTCTATGACGGTGTCGTTTTTCACCGGGTGATCGCGGGCTTCATGGCGCAGACCGGCGATCCGACGGGAACCGGCACCGGCGGCTCCTCCTATCCGGATCTGAAGGCGGAATTTTCCGCCGTGCCGTTTGAACGCGGCACTCTGGGCATGGCGCGCTCGCAAAGTCCGAACAGCGCCAATTCGCAGTTTTTTATTGTCTATGCACGCTCCGACTGGCTCGATGGAAAATATACGGTCGTCGGCCAGGTGATCGAGGGTATGGACGTCGCCGACGCCTTGAAGAAAGGCGACCGGGCCAAAAACGGCATGGTCGATGATCCCGACAGAATCGTGCGGATGCGGCTGGCATCCGACACGCAGTGACAAACCACAACGAGGAGGCAGGTATGGCAGAGAGTGAAGCGGAAGACACATTGATCGTTGAAACGACGAAGGGGCCGGTGACCATCGCCATGCGGCCGGACCTTGCGCCGGGCCATGTCGCGCGGATCAGGGAACTGGTGCGCGAGGGCTTTTACGATGGCATCAAATTCCACCGGGTGATCGACGGTTTCATGGCCCAGACCGGCTGCCCGCAGGGCACCGGCACCGGCGGTTCCGGCAAAAACCTGAAAGCGGAGTTTTCCGCCGAAAAGCACAAACGCGGCTCGGTCTCCATGGCGCGGGCGGCGAGCCCGGATTCGGGCGACAGCCAGTTTTTCATCTGCTTTGCCGAGTCCGCCTGGCTGGACAACCAGTATACACTCTGGGGCGAAGTGACCGAGGGCATGGACAACGTCGATCAGCTCAATCGCGGCGAACCGCCGCGCGAACCGGACCAGATCGTCTCCATCAAGGTCGCCGCCGACACTGCCTGAGCGATTGTCGGCCATGCGTGTCGATGACTTCGATTTCGAGCTGCCGGAAGACCGGATCGCGCTGCGGCCAGCCTCGCCGCGAGATTGCGCGCGCTTGCTTCTCGTTGCGCCGGACGGTTCGTTGCATGACCGGCAGGTCGGTGACCTGCCGGACCTGCTGCGGGCCGGCGATGTCCTGGTCTTCAACGATACCAGGGTCATCCCGGTCCAGCTTTTCGGCCAGCGTCTGCGCGATGACGGCGCGGCAGGCATATCGGCGACGCTGATCGAGCGGATCGACGCGGCCCGGTGGTGGGCTTATCTCAAGCCGGGGCGCCGGGTCGCCGCCGGCGACCGGGTGAGGTTCGGCGCCGGGACGGATATGTGCCTTGCCGGAACGCTGGAAGCCATTGTTGCGGAAAAAGCCGACGATGGGCGGGTGCGGCTGGACTTCGATGTCGCCGGCGCGGTCTTCGATCAGACCCTGGCACGGATCGGCACGCCGCCGCTGCCGCCCTATATCGCCTCGCGCCGCGCCGCCGATGGGCGCGATATCGAGGATTACCAGACGGTCTACGCGGCCCGGGACGGCGCCGTCGCGGCGCCGACGGCCGGACTGCATTTCACCGGCCGGCTGTTCGATGCGCTGGGCGGGAAGGCGATCGGCCGCGAATTCGTCACCCTGCATGTCGGTGCCGGAACCTTTCTGCCGGTCAAGACGGACGATACGGCGGATCACGCCATGCATGCCGAATCCGGCGAGATCAGCGCCGGGACCGCCGACCGGCTGAACGCCGCGCGCCGGGCCGGCGGCCGGATTGTGGCGGTGGGCTCGACTTCGCTTCGGCTTCTGGAAAGCGCCGCCGACGGGGATGGCGCAATCCGGCCGTTTTCCGGCGCCACGGATATCTTCATCACGCCGGGCTACCGGTTTCGCGCTATCGACATGCTGATGACCAATTTTCACCTGCCCCGATCGACATTGTTCATGCTGGTTTCGGCGTTTTCAGGCCTTGCCGCGATGCAGCGCGCCTACACCCATGCAATCGCGAAAAAGTACCGCTTTTATTCCTATGGCGATGCCTGCCTGCTGTACCCGGCGAAGAGCGCATGAGCGGCTTCGCGTTTCATATCCTGGCGCGCCAGGGCAAAGCGCGGCGCGGCGAAATCGCCACGCCGCACGGCACCATCCGGACCCCGGCGTTCATGCCGGTCGGCACGCAGGCGACGGTGAAAGCGATGTATCCGGATCAGGTGCATGATCTGGGCGCCGACATTGTGCTCGGCAACACCTATCACCTGATGCTGCGGCCCGGCGCGGAGCGTGTTGCCGCATTGGGCGGACTGCACAAGTTCATGAACTGGCCGTATCCGATCCTCACCGATTCCGGCGGCTTTCAGGTGATGTCGCTGGCCAAATTGCGCAAGCTCGACAGCGACGGGGTGACTTTCCGTTCCCATATCGATGGTTCGCAGCACCGGTTGACGCCGGAGCGCTCGGTGGAAATCCAGACGCTGCTCGGCGCCGACATCATCATGCAGCTCGACGAATGCATCGCGCTGCCGGCCGAGGCGGGCGAAATCGAGCGGGCGATGATGTTGTCGCTGGCCTGGGCCGAGCGCGGCAAGGCGGCATTTGAGGATGGCGGCGGGCGCGCCTTGTTCGGCATCGTGCAAGGCGGCGACAAGGCCGATCTGCGCATCAAATCGGCGCGGGCGCTGACCGATATCGGTTTTGACGGCTATGCCGTCGGCGGGCTGGCGGTGGGCGAACCGCAAGCGGTGATGCTCAAGGTGCTGGAGGAGACCGTTCCGGCGCTCGAGGAAGAGCGGCCGCGCTATCTGATGGGCGTCGGCACGCCCGACGACATCCTGTCTTCGATCGAACGCGGCATCGACATGTTCGATTGCGTGATGCCAACGCGGGCAGGGCGGCACGGCCAGGCCTTTACCCGGTTCGGCACGGTCAATGTGCGCAATGCCCGCCACGCCGACGATCCGCGACCGCTGGACGAGACCGCCGACTGCCCGGCGAGCCGGACCTATTCGCGGGCTTATCTGCATCATCTCGTCAAGGCCGGCGAGACGCTCGGCGCGATGCTGCTGACCTGGAACAACCTGGCCTATTACCAGCATCTTATGCATGGCGCCCGGGAGGCCATCGGGGAGGGGGCTTTTGACGGTTTTTGCGCAACCGTCCGGGCCGGCTGGGCGGCGGGCGATCTGCCGCCACCCGCTTCCTGAAGCCGGCCCGGCCGGCAACAACCGGGCCGGTTTGAATGACGCCGTTGCCGGATCGAATATAACCTCAGATCAGATCGCCGGGCGCCGGCAACAGACGGCAGCTCGCGATCTTCCAGCCGCCGGCGGGCTCGAGGGCCATGGCGAAGGACGCACGCCACTGCAAACCGGCCTTGTCCGTCACATAGATATTGACGACCGGCAGGTTGCCGGCGGTCGTGATGCTGTCAAAGACGATCGATTTGGCGTGCACCAGCGGTGGATGAACCCGGCTGAAAAAGCCATAGACGGCGTCCTTCGAGCCGAATTTCGTCTGTTCGATCTCCGGTGCGATCAGCCAGACCGCGCTCGATTGGCGGTTGGAAAGACCCCAGACAAAGGTTTCCACCGCAGCCTTGATTTGTAGCTTGTCGGACAGGCTGATCACATAGACATGGTCGACCAGGCCGGCCCTGGCCTCGACATTGGCGGCATCGGGCAAACTGGCTGCGCTGGTCGCGATCACGCCTGTCACCGACTGACCGGCTTCGTTCGACAATGCGGCCGCCGGATCCATCGTGGCGAATCCAAATCCGATTATTGCGGCCAAAGCCGATCTGCGAAGCCCCGAAATGGCGAACGTTCCGATTGCGGTCCGCATGGTCTGCTCCTTGGTTTGGGTGGGCCCGGATCAAATGCCGGGCGCCCTTGTTCAACAATCAGTTGGGGAGGAGGGAGAACACGCGCCAATCAGGAATTACGCACGCAACCTCACTTAATTGTGCTGGCGCGATGAATTCACCCGATATTTCAACGTGTTCAACGAAAATCGGTCGATCCCCGACAGCCAATCATATGGCCGGCTTTTGCCGTCCGGGCAGCGGGAAAAGCCCGGTTTCCCGCTTGTTTGGGCTGCCTTGACCAGAATAAAATATTTACGAACCGTCAACTCTCGCATCGGTTTACGAAATATTTAGCTAAATTTTTAGCTGAAATTGCAACGATCGTGCGCCAGTTCTCTTCATTGAGATAGAATATCCACCAATTACCAATGGCAGGGAGAAGTATGAAGGTGTTTCAATTACCGAGGAAAAGCACATCCGACCGGCCGCGAGAATCCAATCAACGGTCACGGAACCGGATTCCAGCCCGCTACCATGCCTATCTTCACGCTGCGACAGGCGCCGTGATTTCGGATTGCCTGGTCAAGGATATTTCCGAAACCGGCGCCCGGATCATACTGCCGGAGGCGGCCAGATTGCCCAAGCAGATCATGCTTCGCGTTACCGGCGAGGCGACGCCGATGAGAGCTTCGGTGGTTTGGCAGGCGGGCGCCAAATGCGGCCTTGAATTTCGCGATGCCGGCAGCGTTTGACCTTCAGGGCGATATTGGCTGCAGGAAAATACCGGTTGCCGCGCTTACTCTCTGTTCACGCAATTCAATCACTGTAGTGGTTACAGATCGCGACAGGATCGGAACTCCAGTTCTGCACAGGTGCCCGTAATGTTTGGACGGCAACAGCAAAAACGAAGAGCTTCGCGGCTGCCATCCTTTGGCCCGGCGGAAATCCTCGACACCGAAGGTCGGCCAATTCAGCACTGCATCGTCAAGGAAATATCGACCAGCGGCGTGTATATCATTCCCGACGATCCAAAGGCATTGCCGGAGGTTTGCGAAATCTGGATTCCGCATCTCAAACTTTCCGTCAACGCCACGGTCCGGTGGCGCAAGAAAGGTGGGGCCGGTCTGGAATTCGACAAACCGATCGCCGCCTCGCGGCTCGCCGGATCGGGCAAGAATTGGGCAACGGGCACCTGATCGGGCCCATCTCCGCCGCAGGAACAAACCTGCCCAGGTAGGTCGCGGCATAATACCAAAAGTCCCGACTATTGACCCATATGACCGGATTTATGCCGGTTTTGGTTAGGCGCGATTGGCGCGGTGGTACGGGTACCACAAGCCAATTGCAACGACATCCAAAAGCCGCGGAAATCCGGCCTCCGGTGACTCGAAATCGCCCGCCGGACGTCGTTGCGTCCCTCGAACGATGCCCCGCATCGCCCTTCGTGACGCGCCTTGCCGGCAGACGATTTTGGGCCATCATATGGGTCAATAGTCAGGGCCTTTGGTATAATTGCCTCGATTGACACATTGCCGGTTCCTGCCGTTCAACTGCAACGGCAGGGAGGAACCGACATGCCGCATCCGGTGTTGCGCGCCGAATTTGCACAGACGCCGCCAGCGCCGGCAATACTCCGTTCGGGCCTTGCCGGATGATCAAACGGCCGCTTCATCTGCTCATCGCCATATGTGTCGCCCAGGTGCTCTCGATGCTGCCGTTCGCGGGCTGGCCGGTCATGCTTGGCGCCTTGAAGGGCGAATGGGGCCTGACCAATACACAAGCGGGCATGATCGGCGGCTTGTATTTCGTCGGGTATGTCTCGGCTGTGCTGGTTCTGGTCAGCGCGACGGACATGCTCGACCCGCGGATCGTCTACGTCTTTTCCGCGCTGATCGCGGCAACCGGGGCGGCCGCGTTTTCCGGCCTGGCTGGAGGGTTTTACAGCGCCGCGGTGACGTGGGCGGCGGCCGGGATCGGTCTGGCCGGCACCTATATGCCCGGTCTGCAGATTCTCAACAGCCGGCTCGATGCCCGGCGCCGGATCCGCTATGTGGCCTGGTACACGTCCACCTTCGGCATCGGCACCGGTGTCTCGTTTCTTGTCGCAGGGGCCCTCAGCGACGTTTTCACCTGGCCGTGGGTTTTCGCGTTGCTGGCGACCGGCCCCCTGGCAGCGGCTGTTCTGGTTTTTGCCTTCGTTGCGCCGCTTGAGCAGACGGCTTTCCAGACCACGCACCGACATCCGCTTGACCTGCGGCCGGTACTGCAGAACCGCGCGGCCATCGCTTACATTATCGGCTATACCGGCCACTCATTCGAACTGTTCGCCTTCCGCACCTGGATTTTCCTGCTCATCGTTGTGGTCGCCGAAGACAATGGTCTGCAATTGTCGTCGTCGAGCGCGGCGGTGATAGCAGGCACGTTTTCCTTCATCGGAATGGCTTCATCCGTTTTCGGCGCCTGGCTTGCGCTCCGGCTCGGCCGCGACCGGGTCCTGAGCCTGATCATGGTGGGAAGCGTGGTGGCCGGTCTGGCCGCCGGCGGGGCTTCGCTCGTATCGTTTTCCCTGTTTGCCGTGGTTGCCTGCCTCTACAACATCTTCATCATGCTCGATTCCGGCGCCCTTACCGCCGCCGTCGTCGAGGTTTCCAGGGAAGGGGCGCGCGGCGCGACGCTCGCCGCCCATTCGTTTTTCGGATTTATGGGCGCGGCCCTGGGACCCTCGGCCGTTGGCCTGATGCTTGACCTGGGCGGCGGACAAACGGCCTATGCCGGCTGGATGCTGGCTTTTACGATGATGGCGGCCGGCTCGGCGGTGGCGCTGCTCGGGCGCGTGGTGATGAACAGGCTGAACTCCCGATAGGTCTGCTTCGAAGGCAGTGCAACGTTGCAAAATGCCGGTGCGGCACAGTTACACGGCACACGCAAGAGGGTGACGGGCGCGAATTGTTCTTATATGGTGCCGCCTGATTGCGCCTTCGGGCTTCAAACAATCACAAGCAATCACCTGAAAGAGGGAGACATCCAATGGGTTTGATTTTTGAAACAAAACGCTTGCGCGGCGCGGCAGCGATAGCGGCGGTATCCGCGCTGATGCTCGGCCTGCCGACGCTGGCGAGCGCCCAGGAACGATAACGCTCGGATCGGCGATTTCGTTCACCGGCAAATATTCCACAAATGGCGGACATGCATCCAAGGGCTATGATTTCGCCGTCAAGAAGATCAACGACGCCGGTGGCGTGAAGATCGGCGACAAGACCTATATGCTGGAAATCAAGTACTATGACGACGAATCCACCCCCGCCCGCACCGCGCAGCTTCTTGAACGGCTGATCGAGCAGGACAATGTCAATTTCATCCTGGGCCCGTATAGTTCGGCAACGACCATCGCCGCGGCACCGGTGACGGAAAAATATAAAATCCCGATGGTCGAGGCCGAAGGCGCGTCGCGCTCACTATTCAACAAGGGATACAAATATCTTTTCGCGGTGCTTTCGACCTCCTAACAGTATCTTGCAAGCGCCGTCACGCTTGCCGCCGAAGTCGCCAAGGCCAATGGCAAGGATCCGTCCTCGGTCAAAGTCGCCTTTATCTTCGAGAATGACGCGTTTTCCCAGGATGTGCGGGCCGGCGTCGCCGAGGATGCCGCAAAATACGGCATGAAGGTTGTTATCGACGACAAGATGCCAGCTGACCTTTCCGACATTTCCGCGTCTTTGACCAAAGTCAAGGCGCTGAAGCCGGATCTGCTGGTGCTTTCCGGGCATTCGAAGGGCGCGGCGACTGGAACCCGTCAAATCGGCGAGTTGAACATCGAAGTGCCGATGATCGCCATGACCCATTGCGAGGCGGCCGATGTCACCGGCAATTTCGGCGCCGTGGCCAACGGATTCCTGTGCGCCACGCAATGGTCGGAAACGCTCTCTTACGAGGATGATCTCTTTGGTACGGCCAGCAATTTCGAAGCCGTGTTCAAGGCCGCCTATCCCGAATATGCCGACAAGAAAGTGCCGTACCAGACGGCACAGGCGACGGCAGCTGTCTATGTATTCAAGGTGCCTTTGAACGCGCCGGTTCGCTCGACAAGAAAGCCGTGCGGGACGCTCTTAGCGAGACGGATATGAAGACGTTCTACGGCGGCATCAAATTTTCCGTCGCCGGCAACAATGTCGCCAAGCCGATGGTTCTGCGCCAGATCCAGGCCGGCAAATACGTTGTTGTTGCACCCTCGGCCTATGCTTCGCACGAGCTGGTATGGCCACGCGTCATCGGCACGAACTGAGCCAGCGCCGTGATAATTCGGGACAGCCCCGGAGGCTGTCCCGTTTTTGCACGTAGGCGCGCGAACCTGACCTCGTCGCAAGCCGGCATGAAGACTTAGAAACTTGTCATGCTAGACAACATTAACCTTCTGGCGTTGGCGCCAGCGATAAACGTCCAGTTGCTTCTGGACGGATTGTTTATCGGCGCCATTTTCGTTCTTGCCGCCTACGGCCTGGCGCTGGTTTGGGGCGTGATGAACGTCAAGAACCTGGCCCAGGGCGAGTTCGTCATCATGGGCGGCTATTTCACTTGGCACCTGCAATCACTGGGTGTGCATCCGTTTTGGCGATGCCAATTGTCATTTTTGTGATGTTTGGTTTCGGCTGGGCACTTTACGAAATAATCATCAAATGGGTCGTGACGCGGGACCTGTTCACATCCCTGCTGGCGACGTTCGGAATTGCCCTGGTCGTCCATCTTATCGACAGATAAGAGCCCC